>Ga0070741_10000634_pt1 | contig 121227 bp, 112 predicted proteins | sample Coa_R1_4_FD_66440 | JGI IMG/M metagenome (GOLD analysis project Ga0070741, IMG submission 66440) | Surface soil microbial communities from Centralia Pennsylvania, which are recovering from an underground coalmine fire - Coalmine... | ecosystem: Environmental > Terrestrial > Soil >... | reverse complement strand
CACACCCTGAACCTCCGCCTTTTCCCGCAGCACCTGGAATTCATCGTCAATGACGCGGAGGACAAGGTCCTGTTCGTCGACCAGCCGCTGGTCGGGCTCCTGAAGCCGCTGGCGGGCAAGATCCCGAGCGTCCAGAAGATCGTGCTCATGACCGACGGCGCGCCCGCCGCGGAGGGCCACGGCCTCGGCGACCTGCTCGACTACGAGACCCTGCTCGCGGCCGAGAGCGAGGACTACCCGTGGCCCAAGCTCGAGGAGCGGATGGCAGCGGCCATGTGCTACACGTCGGGCACCACCGGGAACCCGAAGGGCGTCGTCTACTCGCATCGCTCGCAGTTCATTCACACGATGGGCGTGCTGCAGGTCGACAACCTCGGCATCAGCGAACGCGACACCGTGCTCCCGATCGTGCCGATGTTCCACGCCAACAGCTGGGGCCTTCCGTACGCGATCGGCACGGCCGGCGCGAAGTGCCTCTTCCCGGACCGCTGGATGGGCGACCCGAAGTCGGTCGTCGAGCTGGCCGAGCAGGAGGAGGCCACCGTGCTCGCGGGCGTGCCCACGATCTGGATGGGGACCGCCGCCTACCTCAAGGAGTCGGGGAAGCGCCTGCCGAAGGTGCACACCGTCGTGTGCGGCGGCTCCGCGGTGCCGCGCGCGCTGATGGAGTCGATGGATGCGCTCGGGCTGCGCATCCTGCACGCCTGGGGCATGACCGAGACGTCGCCGCTGGGCAGCGTCGCGCGCCCGCGCGCCGGCACGCCGAAGGACAAGGAGATCGACGCGCGCATCACGCAGGGCGTGATCGTGCCGGGCGTCGAGGTGAGGATCACCGACGTCGCAACCGGCGAGGAGCTTCCGTGGGACGGCGTCGCCTTCGGCGAGATCCAGGTCCGCGGGCCGTGGATCGCGCGCGGCTACTACAACGGCTACGACCCGGGCAAGCTCACCGAGGACGGCTGGTTCCGAACCGGCGACGTGGCGAAGATCACGCCCGAGGGCTACATCGAGATCGTCGACCGGACGAAGGACGTGATCAAGTCAGGCGGCGAGTGGATCTCTTCCGTCGAGCTCGAGAACGCGATCATGGCCCACCCCAAGATCATGGAGGCCGCCGTCATCGGCCTCGCGCATTCGAAGTGGGACGAGCGCCCGGTCGCGTACGCGGTGCCGAAGCCCGAGTTCAAGGGCCAGGTCACGCAGGACGAGGTCATCGAGTTCCTGAAGACGAAGGTGGCCAAGTGGTGGCTGCCGGACGAGATCCGCTTCATCGACGAGGTGCCGAAGACGTCGGTCGGAAAGTTCGACAAGAAGGTGCTGCGCGCGAGCGCCGAACCGATCCACGAGAAGGCGGTGCAGGAGGCGAAGAAGTAGATGGCGCGAGTGGCTGCGAAGGAGCACAACGTCGGTCGCGACCAGGTTCATTACAAGTGGGACAGGGCCAATCCGCCGGCGGTCGAGGTCGAGCCGGGCGACCTCGTCCATTTCGAGACCGAGGAGGTCACCTCGGGCCAGATCAGCAAGGGCGATCCCGCCACCAAGCTGACCCAGCTCGACTTCAACAAGCTCTACCCGCTGGGCGGGCCGGTGTTCGTGCGCGGCGCCGAGCCCGGCGACGTCCTCGAGGTCGACATCGTCGACCTCAAGCCCGGCGCGTGGGGCTGGACCGGTCTGATCCCGGGCCTCGGCCTGCTGGCGGCCGACTTTCCCGACCCGTACATCCGCTACTTCGACCTCGGCGATCGCAAGACCGCCGAGCTCCGCAAGGACATCCAGATCCCGATCGCACCGTTCTGCGGCACGATGGGCGTCGCGACCGACGCGGACGGCCCCGTCGACGTTCTGCCGCCGACCAAGGGCGCGGGCAACATCGACACCCGCCACCTGACCGCCGGCACGAAGCTCTATCTGCCGGTTTACGTCGAGGGCGCGCTGTTCTCGGCGGGCGACTGCCACGGCGCGCAGGGAGACGGCGAGGTCTGCGTTACGGGCATCGAATGCCCGATGTCGTTCTCACTCCGGTTTGGAGTGATCAAGGGCGGCCGGATGCGCCCCTGGAGCTACCACTTCGTCACGCCGGCCACGCCGCTGCAGCCGAAGAGCGACGCGAAGGGCTACTACTGCGTGACGGCGCTCGGGCCCGACCTGATGGAGAACGCGCAGAACGCGGTTCGGGACACGATCGGGTGGCTGACGAAGGAGAAGGGGCTGAGCCGCGAGGACGCGTACGTGCTCTGCAGCCTGGCCGGCGACCTCCGGATCAGCCAGATCGTCGACCAGCCGAACTGGGGGGTCTCGTTCTACCTCGCGCTGAGCGTTTTCAACTAGAGGCGCGGTCGAAAGGCCCGGACGAGAGATTCGGCGATCCAGGTGGCCGAGATGCGCGTGAGTCGACGAGCAGCGCAGCGAGCGCATCCGTCGATGCGTGAGCGAGCAGCACAGGAGACGAACGCGCAGATTGGCCGCATGGGCGCCGAAGATCCGTCCGGGATCTTTTGACCGCGCCTCACGCGGCCGTTCGTCTGCGCGGGCAGTAAAACCGGCCTCCTCCGGCATACTGACGCAGACCTAGAAAGTGGCCACAACCCGCGCAATCGGCAAGTACCCCATCGAAGCGGAACTGGGTCGCGGCGCCATGGGCGTCGTGTACCGGTCGACGCACCCGCGGCTGGAGATTCCAGTCGCGATCAAGGTGCTCGCGGAGCAGTACGGGACCGACGCGAACTTCAGGCAGCGGTTCCACCGCGAGGCGGCCACCGTGGCGGCGCTCAACCACCCCGGGATCGTGCGCGTCTACGACTTCGACGAGGACGGCCCGACGCTCTTCATCGTCATGGAGTGGGTCGAAGGCCGCTCGATGCGCTCCTGGCTGGACGAGTACGGGCGGTTCAGCATCGACGTCTCGATCGACCTGCTGCAGCAGCTCCTGTCGGCGGTCGGCGTCGCGCACGACCTGGGCGTCGTGCATCGCGACATCAAGCCCGACAACATCCTGATCTCGAACCGCGGGAAGACGAAGATCCTCGACTTCGGCATCTCGAAGCTGGTGGACGACAAGCAGCGCCTGACCGCGACGGGGAGCATGGTCGGCACGCCGGCCTACATGGCGCCCGAGCAGGTCAAGGGCGAGGTGGTCGACGCGCGGTCGGACATCTACTCGCTCGGCATGATCCTGTACGAGCTGCTCCACGGCGAGCCGCCGTTCACGGGCCAGCTGCCGGCGGTCCTGCACTCGCAGGTATTCGACCGGCCGCGGCCGTCGACCGCCATCCCGTCTCCGATCATGGAGATCATCTGGAAGGCCACCGCGAAGGACCGCGGCCAGCGCTTCCAGACGTGTGAGGAGTTCTCAGGCGCGTTCCACTACATGCCGCGCCCGGCCGCGGCCCAGCCCCCGGTGGAGGCGGTGTCGAACGAGGCGCCGGTCATCGAGCAGGTCGAGCCCCAGAAGGAGCTCGCGGGTGCGCCTGGTGCCAAACCGCCCGGCATCTGCAAGTGGAGCGACTGCAACGAGAAGCGCGGTTGGGCGTGCGCGTACAAGGACCTCAACGGGCGCGAGTGCAAGACGTGGTGGTGCCGCCGGCACATCACCTTCATCGAGCGCACGCCGTTCTGCCCGCGCCACGCGTCGGTGATCCGCGCGCTGGCCCCGACCGCGGGCACGATCTTCGAGATCAAGAACCGCCCGGCCGTCGACGACCGCGCGCTGCCGCTGGCCGCGCTCGTCGCCGAGGACATCGACAAGGACGTCACCGAGCTCGTGCGGCGCCGGTACCAGAACCGCAAGGACATCACGCTCGCGAACGACCGCACCGTGCGTCAGACGTGGTCGGGCAACACCCAGGTCGCATGGGAGCGGAGCTGGGCCGCGCTCCGCAGCCAGGGCTACCTCGTGCGCATCGCGGTCCGCGTCTCGATGGCCGAGCCCGACACCGTGCAACTGCTGATCGGCAACACGGTGGTCTTCAAAGAGGTGCCGGACTGGATCAGCCGCCGCCGTGAGGGCGAGCCGCCCGACCACGCCGACCGCGCGCGGTTTGCCAAGAAGGTGTTCGCGGCGGTGCTCGAGCACGTCGACGAGCCGCAGCCGCTGGCGCCGATCACGTCGCCCGGGCCCACGCCCCAGGAGATAGAGCCGCCGCCGCCGCCCGAGATCAACCGCACTCTGATCGAGGGCATGGTGCTGCGCCTCGCGGCTTCGGCGACGCGGCTGACCGGGTACCAGATCGCCGACCAGCTCGCGCTGCCGTTCGTCGCGGTCGAGTCGGTGCTGAAGACGCTGACGGGCGACAACCTGCTCGACGCCCTCGGTCTCGCGACCGAGCAGGGCCCGTGGCTCCAGCGGCCGCTGCCCGAGCGCATGGCCTACGCGGTCACCAAGCAGGGCCGGACGCGGAGCGAGGAGATCGCGCGCGCGTCGACGCGCTACGCCGGGCCGGCGCCGGTCTCGATGGCCGAATACCGCACGGTGCTCGCGGAGGCCGCGAAGCCCGGGACGCTCGACCTCATCAAGGTGAGCCGCGTGCTCGCGGGAGTGGAGCTCGCGCCGGGGGTCGCGGAGGCGGTGCGCGCGGCGGTGAACTCGCGCTCGTCGATCTTCATCTACGGCGCGCCGGGCAACGGCAAGACGACGCTCGCGCGGCGCATCGCGGGGCTGCTCGGCGGGCCGATCGTCATCCCGGTCGCGCTGGACGTCGGCGGCGGCGACGTGATGACGGTCTTCGACGGGGCGGTGCACCGGCTCGAGGCGAACCAGCCGGCGGACCGGCGGTGGCGGCGCATCGCGCGGCCGCTCGTGCAGGTTGGCGGCGAGTTCCAGCTCGAGATGTTCGACCCGACGTGGGAGGAGGGCTCGCGGACGTACGGCGCGCCCCTGCAGGTCAAGGCGAACGGCGGCGTGCTGCTCATCGACGACCTGGGCCGCCAGCGCGTTCCGCCGAAGCAGATCCTCGACCGGCTTCTCGTGCCGCTCGAGCAGGAGATCGACTACATGAACCTGTCGGCGAGCGGGCGCAAGGTCGAGGTCCCGTTCTGGGCGCAGCTGGCGCTGTCGACTAACCTCAAGCCGGGCGAGCTTCTCGACGAGGCGTACCTCCGCCGCCTGGCGTACAAGGTGCAGATGCCGGACCCGACGTGGGAGATGTGGTCCCGGATCTTCGAGCGCGAGCGCGAGCGGTTGACGATTCCGCCCAACCCCGCCGCGCTGGACTGGATCCGCGCGATGTACGCGGGGCGGCCGCTGCGCGGCAACCACCCGCGCGACCTCCTGGAGCGCCTCGTCGACGTGTCCTCGGCGCGCAGCCAGCCGGCACAGCTGAGCCAGGAGCTGGTGCAGGCCGCCTGGCAGACCCTGTTCATCGCGGGCTGAGGGCTAGGGTGAGGGGATTGCCTCTACGTATACTTTTCGCTCGCCCCAAGACGCGGCGGTGGCGGAATGGCAGACGCGCTAGTTTCAGGAGCTAGTGACCGCAAGGTCGTGGAGGTTCAACTCCTCTCCGCCGCACCACGATGACTGACCTAAATGGCTTGAAAGTCTCGATCAGCGCGTTACTGATTGGCGCATACGCACTCGTCGGCGCGGCGTGTGGATCGTCGCCCGCCGCGGTGAGTTCGGTTGGGCACTCACCATCTGCATCGCCGTCCGTAGCTCAGGCACCGTCACCAACGCTGCCGGCAGCGTGCGCCGTCAACACAACGCCCAGTGGCTGCCACTACCGCGATGCCACTACGGACGAGCAATCGGCCATGGTCGCTGTCGCGGTGCCGGCATTCGAGGCGGACTGGGGCTACAAGGATGTGTCGGCATGCGGATCCGGTGACACCTGCTTTCAGATCGGCGATCCCCCGCGCGCGCAAATCGGGGTTGACGCCGGCAGTATCTACGGCACCGAGCACCTGAACGGATACGGCGGCGGCTCAGGATGTTCACTCTTCCTGTTCCGCGATGCCGGCGGTTGGCACTACGTCAACGGACGCTGTGCCCAGGCGACCGGCTACATCCCCGGACCGCAGGACCTCGTGTACGTGCAGGGTTGCGCGAATCTGCGCGATGGGCCGGGCGTGTCCTCGAAAGTCATCGCCTGCATCCGCAATGGGACGACGGTCGACGTGGACAGCGCGCCGGTCTATCTCGACGGCCACATCTGGTGGCACCTCGCCGGCAAAGGCTGGATGGCGCACGACTTCCTGGTCGCTCCGAAGAGCGTCCGGTAACCAAACAGGCAGCGATTCCGCCTGATTTGCACAAACCGTGCGTGATCCGCGCCGCGATTCGGCGCGATTTGTACGAAAGATGCGGGATGGGCGGTCGGCTTAGCGCGCCAGGCGCTTCTCCAGCTCGCTCTTGGTCATCTTCGAGCGGCCCTTGATTCCGCGCTGGCGCGCCTCGTTGCGCAGCTGGTCGTACGTGCGTCCGCCCGACCCCTTGTGCGAACGCAGGCCGCCGCGGCGTCCTGAGGAGATGTCCTGGACGGACGTGCGGCTCGCCTGCTTCGTCTCGCCGTGGCGGGCGCGCTCCTTGTTCACCGTCCGGGCGGCGATCTCCTCGGCCTTGTCCTCGCCCGTGCCGCGCTCCTCCAGCCCTTCCTTGATGTGCTCGTACTGACGCTCACGCTTCGGACTCCACGCGTTCTGTGGCATCGCTCGACCTCCTGGATGTTCTCGATGAGAGAACGCGCGTGGAGGCCATCATTCCGACGACGCTGAGCGCCGCGACCGCCGGGATGATGAGGGCTAGGCGGAGGCCGAAATGGTCGGCGGCCGTGCCGATGAGCGGCGGCGCGATGATCGAACCCGCGTAGCCCGCCGCGGTCACGAACGACAGCGCGTTGCCGCGCGCGTCGAGGTTTGAGGCCGCGGTCATCGCGAGCGGGAACAGGACCGCCGCGCCGGCGCCGACGAGGGCGAAGCCGGCGAGCGAGATCACCGGCGCCGGAAAGGCCACGGCGAGCAGGAACCCGAGCCCGGCCACCAGCCCACCCAGCGCAGTGACCGCGCGCGTGCTGCTGATGGCCGTCAGCCGGTCGGCTGTGAAGCGCACCAGCGTCATCGCCACGGAGAGCACGCCGAAGCCGAGCGCGGCGACACTCTCGGGCGCGCGGCCGAAATCGCGGAGGTAGATGGCGCTCCAGTCGCCGCCCGCGCCCTCGACCGTGACCGACACGAGGGCGAGAAGGGAGATCACCGCGACCGCGCCGCCGACGCGCCACCAACCGCTCCCCGGCGCGAGCAGCACCGCCGCGCCGCCGCGCGTGTCGGGCACTGCGGCCACCAGCGGCACCGACGCGATCGCCAGGCCGACACCGACCACCGTCAGGTGGATCGACGGCGGAATCGCGGCCGCGGCCGCGCCCACCGCCAGCGCTGAGCCGACGATCGCGCCCAGGCTCCAGTAGCCGTGGAAGGAGTTGATCATCGGGCGGCCGGAGGTCCGCTCGATGTCGGTCGCCTGCGAGTTGATCAGCATGTCGACCCCGCCCGCGCACGCGCCGGTCAAGAGAAACACGAGCGCGAGTGCGACAAAACTCGGGGCGAGGCCAGGCCCGGCGAGCAGCGCGCACATGAGGAAGACGCCGATGCGTACCGGCCTGCGCGCGCCGCGCGCCAGCAGCAGGCGGCCGCCTCCAGCCGAAACCACAGCGCCAATCGCGAACATCAGGAACGCCACGCCGACCTGGCCGTCGGTCAGCCCGATGTGCTCCTTGATGGCCGACAGGCGCGCGAGGAATGAGCCGGCGGTGATGCCGAAGAACAGGAAGGCCGTCGACACGGCGAAGCGTCCGGAGCGCACCGGGAAAGGCTAAAGGCACCGGTACACTGCGAGCCGTGTCGGCGCGGCAGAGCGATCCGGTCACCGGGTTGTACCGCACGCTCCTGGCGTTCGCAGCGATCGGCATCGTCCTGCTCACCGCCGGGCTGATCGAGTTCGCGCACTTCGAGCCGATCGCAAACTCTGGCCTGCACGCGCGGATCGTCGGCGTCTATCGCTACGACACCGCGACCGGGCAGACCTCGGGCGCGAACACGCAGACCTTCGCGCGCGCGGATGACTTCGCCGCGGTCGTCGACTGGTCGGGTCTTCCCGACAAGATCACGGTCCAGGCGCTCTGGTACGACGGCTTTCAGAACATTGTCGGGAGCGTCGGGCCCGGGCACCCGAGCGAGCTCCGCGACCACACGACCATCCCCGCGGACGTGCCGCCCGACCTCAAGTTCCACCTGCCGGGCGAGTACATCTTCGCGATCGAACGCATCGTCGACGGCCAGCCGGTCGAGGTGCTTGCGCGCCGCCTGGTCGAAGTCGAGCGATCGTGAGCGCGGTGCGCCGGCCGGTGATGGCGAACCCTCGGCCGCGCACACGGCCCGCGCGCTACGCGATCGCGGTGGTCATCGCGGCCGTCCTCGTGCTCGTCCTGATTGCGAACTCGCTCCTCGACTACGCGCTGCTCGACTCCATCGCTGGACGCACGTCGCTGTTCGGCCTGCTCGCGGTCGCCCTCATCGCGGTCGCGACGTTCATCGCGGTGCGCGTCCTCGACCGCGACCCTGCGCAGCGAAGGCGACACGCAGTTCGCGCCGCGGTGCTCCTCGGTTTCGCGACGCTGCTCTGGCTGCTCGTCAGCGACTTCTTCCTCTTCGCCCGCGCAGCAGGACCGGGCGTCGCCGCGGTGTGCGCCCTGGCCTGCCTTCCGACCACCGCGTTCGCGCTCCTTGTCGTGCGCCGCATCGATCGCAACGAGAAGGAGCCGTGGCGCCTCGTCCTGGTCGCGGCGGCGTGGGGCGCGCTGGTCGCGACGAGCCTTGTCATCTGGGGTGAGAGCTTCTGGCAGTCGATCGCGGTGTCAACGCTCGTGCCCGGTCCCGGGCTCGACACGGCGCAGGCCTTCTCCGCCGGGCTCCTCGAGGAGCTCGGAAAGGGCACCGCGGTGGTGCTGCTCTTTCTGGTCATGCGCAACGAGTTCGACGACGTGGTCGACGGCATCGTCTACGGCGCAGCCGTCGGCCTCGGCTTCAACTTCATGGAATCGATCACGTACATGACCAACCTCTATGCGATCTTCACGCCCGAGAACTCGGGCGCCGCCGCGGCGGGCTTCCAGTGGTACGCGCGCCAGGTCCTCGGCCTGTTCATGGGCCACGCGACGTACACCGCGTACGTCGGCGCGGGCATCGGCATCGCGCGCCAGCTGCCGACGCCGGGCAAGAAGGTGCTCGCGATCGTCGCGGGCTTCGTGGTCGCCATTGCGGCGCACTTCTCATGGGACGCGTGGCTCACGTTCTTCCCGATCGGGACCGGCGCGTTCGTCCTGATCGGCGTGCACCTGCGCACGCTCTTGATGACCGGCCCGTTCACCGCCGGCGTCATCGCGCTGCTCGTCATGGGCCTGCGCAACGAGAGCGCGGCGCTGGCCACGCAGCTGCGCGAGGAGGCCGCGACCGGCAGCGGCGCCGTGCTGCCGCAGGAGGTCGACATCCTGACCCATCCGTGGCGGCGCTTCCTCGAGCGCTACCGCGCGCTCGACCGCAAGGGCATGGCGGCGTACGCGCGCGTCGGCCGGCTCCAGGCGGCGCAGCTCGACCTCGCGATGGAGCGATGGCACCGCGCCCGCCAGGAGATCGAGACGCCACTCGAGGCGGAGGACGAGCTGCGGCGCGAGATCCTCGTGCTCCGCCGCCAGGCCGCGTTTTAGGCCGGCAGCCGGCCCGCGAACACACGCGTCATCGCGAGGATCGCGAGCCCCGCGGCCGCTCCCCACGTGATCGCCGACACGATCGGGTCGCTGAAGTCGCTGCCGCCGAGCACGGCGTGCGCGAACGCGCAGACGAACGCCACGTAGGCGAGGCGGTGAAGCCACCGCCACACGTCTGCGCGCATCCGCCGCTTGAAGAACGAGGTGAGCGTGACGGCGAGCAGCAGGTCGAGCGACAGCGTGCCGAGACCGATCGCGATCGTCCCGTAGGGCGACCGGAACGGCACGAAGAGGTCGAGCCAGCCCACGCGCGCCGTCGAGTCGAGCACGAGCGCGCTCACGTGCAGCACCGCGAACGGCACCCACAGCAGCGTCGTGTACTCGTGCAGGGAGCGAAGGATGCGGTTGCTGCCCAGCCAGTCGAGCACGCCCGTGCGAAGCGCGATGCCGGTAAGCACCGCCACGACGAGCGACCCGTACGCGGACAACGCCGTCACGCGCGCCAGCGTCCACAGGAGCTGGTCGTCCGTCATGACGGCCGCAACCACCACGCCTCGGTGTGCGCGGCGCAGAACGCGGGCGCGAGGTCCGGTCCGGCGATCAGCGCCGTCTTCGCGACGATCTCGGCGTCGACCGCCGTGCGGGTCACCACCGAAACCTCGGCGAGGCCGCTCGCGGCGGGCCGGCCCGTCCGCGGGTCGATCACGTGGTGCAACCCGTCGCCCCACCTCCGGCGCAGCACGCTGCTCGTCGCCGCGGCGTGATCGTCGAGCATCACGGTCGTCCTGCCGAGGCCGACCGGCCAACCATCGCCGTTCGGGCCGCCGCCATGCGCCCGGAGGTCACCTCCGAGGTTCACCAGCGCGTTCGCGCCGAGGCGCTCGGCCAGCCGGTCGGCCATCCAGCCCTTGGCGATGCCGCCGAGGTCGATGCCCACGCCTGCCGCCAGACGGGCCTTGCCGGCCGCGACGTGGAGCACGTCTGGCAGCGGACGGGCGGAATGCGCGGGCGCCGGGGTTGCGGCCGTCGGGCCGTTGGCGAGGGTGCGGGTGTAGCCGATCGCGAGCATCGCGGGCAGCACCGCGACGTTGACGAGGCCGGCGCTCATCTCGAACGCGCGCAGCGATTCGCGGAGCAGCGCCTCGAGCTCCGGGGTGATCGGGACCCAGCCGCCGGCGGCCGCGTTGAACCGCGAGAGCTCGCTGTCCGGGTCGAAACGCGTCAGCCGTGCCGCCAGCTCGCGGACGTGCACCTCTGCGCGGCGGAGGCTTGCGGCCGATGCTTCGACTCCGTACACGCTGCACGTCGTGCCCATCGCATCGAAGTGGTGCGCGACGACGCCGTCAGGAGGCATAGGTCGACGTCACCGGCTCGACGTCCGACTGCCGCACCGACGGCGCGATCGTCAGCACGGTCGGATGCAGCGGCGCCGCGGGGTTCTTGAGATGCGCGGTCACGTAGTGCGCCGAGACGAAGGTGGTCGCGACCGTCAGCGCGGTCGCGCCCGCCTTGAGGAGAAACGAGCGGATGTCGATCACGTCGCCTTCAGGAACGGGACCTCGTCGAAGGACGCGCCGAGGATCTCCTTCGAGTCGCCGCCGAGGTGTCCGGACAGGATCCCCTGGTAGACGGACCGGAAGTCGACCGAGTACTTCAGGTTGCCGGTCGCATCGAGGTCGGTGAGGCTCGGCTCCGCGCCGTAGAGCCCGCCCTTCACCGGGTCGCCGATGAGAAGCAGCGGCGCTGCGGCGCCGTGGTCGGTGCCTCCGCTCGCGTTCTCCGCCGCCCTGCGCCCGAATTCCGACCAGGTCGCGATGAGGACCTTCGACGCCTTGCCGTGCGCGGCGAGGTCCTTGTAGAAGGCGCTGACCGCCGAATCGAGATAGGCCATCAGGTCGTCGTGGCGGTTCAGCTCCGTGTAGTGGGTGTCGAACCCGCCGAGCGTGACGTGCAGCAGCTTGACTCCGGTGCCGGTGACGATCAGCTCGGCGGCCAGCTGCAGCGCCGCCGCGAGCTGGTTCTTCGACGAGTAGACCAGCTTCACCTTGTCCGAGTAGTCGGCCATCGGCTGGTAGTTCGACGACGATGTGCGGAGCACGGCCACCGTCTCGGTCGCCGTTGCGATGGCGGTGTCGAACAGCGCGCCATAGATGCCGGGCGTCCCCTTGTACAGCGCGCCGACCGCCGCCTCCACCTCGCTGCCTCCGGTGAAGCCGAACTTCTTCTGGTCCTGGATCACGGTCATCGTCGCCTGCAGGTCGCGCAGCGCCCCTGGGACGTCGGTCGCGCCGCACGCGCATCCCGTCAGCGGGTGGCCGTTCGAGTCGTAGGACTGCGCCAGCGTGCGGCCGAGCCAGCCGTCGACCTGCCGTCGCGTCGGATCGCCCGTCTCCCACACGCGGATCGACTCGAAGTGCGAGAAGGTCGGGTTCGGATAGCCGACTCCCTGCACGATCGCGACCTTGCCGGCGTCCCACAGGCCCTTCACGCCCGGAAGGTTGTGGTTGAGCCCGTACTGCGTGTTGAGCGGGATCGCCTTCGCGACCATCGAGCCGGCGAGCTGCGGTCGCAGGTCGTGCAGCTTCGGGTCGGCGAGCGGCACCAGCGTGCGCAGGCCGTCGTTGCCGCCCGCGAGCTGGATCATCACGAGGACGTTGTCGTTCGTGATCCCCTCCTGCTTGGCGGCGTACACGGCGCGGGCGAACGCGTCGGGCACGGCGGCGTAGCCCGCCGCAAGCCCCGTGGCGCCCGCGCCAAAAACGAGACCCGCGCGCAGGAAGTCGCGGCGCTTGAGCTGGTTGATGCCGACCTGGTCGCTCATCTCTTCACCTACTTGAGCTGGAATTCCGGGCTGGCGAGGATCACGAACCAGCGCGAGCGCTCGTCGCCTGCCTCGTCCAGCAATTTCGCGGTGGCCGGGCCGACCACGCCGTCGAGGTGACGCCGCACGGCGTCGCTCGACGAGGGCAGCGAGCCGCGCTGCTGCCCGAGCGCCGCGGTGACGAAGTTGACGCGCTCGATCACGGTGTTCGACGAGATCCACGCGTCGTTGTTCGGCCAGCCGCCGACGTCCGGAGGATCGAACAGCACCTGGCCCATTCCGGCGCCCGAAGCCGCGACCAACTTCGCCATCCCGCCGTTGCCGAGCGCGCGGGCGGTGTGAACCATCAGCTCGGCCGGCGACTTCACCAGCGAGCGGTACGCCGCGGCGCTGGCGAACTCCGGGCTCGTGAGCACGTCGCGCATCAGCGTCTTCATGTCGTAGCGGCTCTTGCGGAACGACGCGGCGATGCGCGCGACGAACCCGGCGTCAGGCGCGGGCGTCACGAAATGCTGCGCGACCCGGGCCGCGATGAACGGCGCCGTCGCGTCCTGCGCGAGGATGCGATCGATCACGCCCTGCGTGTCGAGTGGGCCGCTCTCGCCGAGGAACGTGACGTCGCCTGAGTACGCGCGGGCCGGCCGGACGATGCCGCTCTTCTGCGTCGTGTAGACCGGCAGCATGCGCGGAACGTTCGGCAGCGATCCGAAGGAGTCGGGGCGCGGCAGCGTCCAGCCGGTCAACGCGAGCGCGCCCTGCCGCACGTCCTCCTCCGAGTAGTTGCCCGGGCCCATCGTGAACAGCTCCATGAGCTCGCGCGAGTAGTTCTCGTTGGGGCTGGATGCGACGGATGTCGCCAGGTCGAGGTAGCGCAGCATCGCGGGGTCGGCGGTGACCTGCATGAGCATCGAGCGCAGTTTGGTCAGCGCCATGCGCCGCCACGTGAGGTTCTGCCAGTACATGAAGGTGTTGTCGGCGACCTTGCGCACGTCGCTGGTGAAGTGGCCGTGCCAGAACAGCGTCATCCGTTCGGCGAAGGGCGTCGGCGTCGTGAGCATGTGATCGACCCACCACTGCTGCAGCAGCGCGGCGCTGAAACGGCCGCCCGGTGTGCTCGCGGCGTCCAGCGGTGGCGGCTCGGCGGGTGGCGTCTCGACCAGCCGGTCGACCGTCTTCGTGAACCCTGCGGACAGCGCCGCTTCGAGCTGCGAGGACGTGTGCCCGAGGGTCGCGCGGCGCAGCAGCTGCATGACTCGCGCCGATTCGGCGCCCAGCGGCGAGTTCCAGTCCGAGCCGTTGACGGCAGCCTGCGCCGGCGCCTGCTGGAGGTTGGCCAGGGTTCCACCGAGAAGCCGCACCGCGCCCACTCCGACGCCCGCGGCCACTGCGGCGGCCAGCGCCTGACGGCGGGTGACGCGGGTCGCGAGTGCCATCTGCAGGCCAGTGAATCAGCGCCCGATCTGACCGGAATCAGCCGGATGTGAACAATTCGTAATCACATGGGTCGCACACCGATGTCCAGCGTCGACGCCGCGTGGCTCGGGATGGAAGACCCGACGAACCTGATGATGGTGACCGGCGTGATGGTCCTCGACGGGCCGGTCGACCTCAAGCGCCTCCACCTCCTGCTCGACCGGCGGCTCGCGCCCTTCGGACGCTTCCACCAGCGCGTGGTCCGGCCGCGCTCGCGCGCGAACCTTCCGCACTGGGAGGACGACCCGAACTTCGAGATCGAGAACCACGTGAGCCACATCGCGCTGCCCTCGCCGTCGGGCGACGTCGCGCTGCGCTCGCTCGTCAGCGACCTGATGAGCGCGCCGCTCGACTTCACGAAACCGCTGTGGCACATCCACGTCATCGACGGCTACGGCTCGCGGTCGGTCGTCCTCGCGCGCATCCACCACTCGATCGCCGACGGCATCGCGCTGGTGCGCGTGCTGCTCGGCCTCACGGACGAGACGGCGCAGTGGAAGCCGCCCGCGCGCCACAGCCCGCGCCGTGAGGAAGGCTTACGGCTGTCGCTCGACTGGCTGCCGGCGACGGTCAGACGAGGCGTGAGCGCGGGCCAGAAGCTCGTGGCCAACCCGGACAGCGTGCTCGACGCCGCACGCCTCGGCGTCCACGGCGCATACCGGCTCGGCCGGCTCGTAGTCCTGCCTCCCGACCCGGTCACGGTCTTCAAGGGTGACCTCGGGCGGCGGAAGCGGGCGGCGTGGTCGGAGTCGCTGCCGCTCGACGACTTCAAGGCGATCGGCAAAGCATTCGACGCGACCGTGAACGACGTGCTGATCGGCACCGCCACAGGCGCGCTCCGCCGGTACATGGAGCGGCGCGGTCAGGCCACGAACGGCGTGGCGATCCGCGCGTCGGTGCCCGTGAACCTGCGCCCGCTCGAGCGCGCGCACGAGCTCGGCAACGCGTTCGGCCTCGTCTTCCTCACCCTGCCGGTCGGCATCGCCGACCCGGTGCGCCGCCTCCGCGCGATCAAGAAGGAGATGGATGGGCTGAAGAAGTCCCCGGAAGCGCTCGTCGCGTTCGGCGTGCTGAGCCTGCTGGGACTCGCGCCGGTCGAGGTCGAGCAGGCCGGGCTGAAGTTCTTCGGCAGCAAGGCGACCGCGGTCCTGACCAACGTGCCCGGCCCGCGGCAGCCGCTCTACCTGGCCGGGCGGAAGATCGACAAGGTGATGTTCTGGGTGCCACAGTCCGGCCACCTCGGATTGGGTATCAGCATCATCAGCTACGCCGGCGGCGTGATGCTGGGCGTGGCCACCGACGTCGGCCTGGTGCCCGACCCGGAGCACATCGTCGACGCCTTCAAGGCGGAGTTCGAGGCGCTCAAGGCGGCCGCCGTCAAAAAGAAGGGGCGCCGCAAGGTTTAGTCCGTTCCGTTACTCGGTAATGTTGTAAGCACGATGGCTGACGCGGCGGCCCCACCGCAAGTCAGATCAGACGGGGAGGCGCTCGACGCCTATTCGGCGACGGTGACGGCCGTGGCCGAGCGCGTCCTGCCCAGCGTCGCGAGCCTGCGGATCCGCCGGAGCGACCGCTACGGCGACGGCGGCGCCGGCTCGGGCGTCGTGATCACGCCGGACGGCTACCTGGTCACCTCCGCCCACGTCGTCGCCGAGGCGCGGCACGCGACCGCGTCCTTCATCGACGGCACCGAGTACGACCTCGACGTCGTCGGCGCCGACCCCCTCTCCGACCTCGCCATCGCGCGCGCCCGCGCCGCGACTCTGCAGGCGATCGAGGTCGGCGACGCCGAGAGCCTGCGCGTCGGACAGCTCGTCGTCGCGATCGGCAACCCGATGGGGTTCAGCGGGTCCGTCACCTCGGGGGTCGTCAGCGGGTTAGGCCGCTCGCTGGCGACCGCCGACGGTAACGGGCGCCGCCGGTTCGTCGAAGACGTGATCCAGACCGACGCCGCACTCAACCCCGGCAACTCCGGCGGCGCCCTTGCCGACTGGCGCGCGCGCCTGGTCGGCGTCAACACCGCCGTCGCGGGGATGGGCCTCGGCCTGGCCGTGCCGATCAACGCGACGACCCAGGTGATCCTGTCCGCCCTCATGCGGAGCGGCCGCGTGCGGCGCGCGTTCCTCGGCATCGCGGGCGGGAATCGGCCGCTGCCGCCGGCGCTCGTCGCGAAGATCGGCCGCAAGGCCGGCGTCGAGGTGCAGGAGGTCGTCAGCGGCAGCCCCGCGGCTGCAGCCGGCCTGCGCGGCGGCGACATCATCGTCGAGGTCGAGGGCACGGGCGTCTCGAAGGCCGGCGACCTGCAGAGGATGATGGTCGAGGCGCGGATCGGCGCCCGGCTCCCGGTCGGGGTCGTGCGCGGAGATTCGGTCGTCACGCTCGAGGTGATTCCGACCGAGCTGGCCTAGACTCAGGCGTGCCGATGGCCACCAAGTCGATGCGAGACCTCCTTGGCGCGAAGCCACAGGACGGGCGGTTTCGTCTCGCCGAGATCGACCCCAACTCGACCCCTGGCCTCAAAGCCAAGAACAAGGGCAAGGCCGGAAAGCTCGGCAAGGAGGCCAACGTGCTCTTCGAGCTGCAGGAGCGGCTCTACGCGGAGCACAAGCGGTCGCTCCTGGTGGTGCTGCAGGCGATGGACACCGGCGGCAAGGACGGCACCGTCACCCACGTGATCGGGCACATGAACCCGCAGGCCGTGAGCGTCACGCCCTTCAAGGCGCCGACGCCCGAAGAGAAGAGGCACGGGTTCCTGTGGCGCATCCGCAAGAAGCTGCCGGAACCCGGCTTTGTCGGCATCTTCAACCGCTCGCATTACGAGGACGTCCTCGTCGCCCGCGTGCACGCGCTTGCCGACCCCGACGTCATCGAGCGGCGTTACGGGCAGATCAACGACTTCGAGCGCAAGCTCGTGCGGTCGCGCACGACGATCGTCAAGTTCATGCTCCACATCTCCTACGACGAGCAGCGCCGCCGCCTGCTCGATCGCCTGAAAGATCCGGACAAGCACTGGAAGTTCAGCGAGCACGACATCGACGAGCGCGCCTACTGGGACGACTACCAGAGCGCCTACGGAATCGCGATCTCGCGCTGCTCGACGGCGTGGGCGCCGTGGTACGTCATCCCCGCGAACGACAAGGACTACCGGAACTGGGCCGTCGCGCAGATCCTCATCGAGACGCTGCAGGAGATGGATCCGAAATACCCGCAGCCGAAGCTCGACATCAAACGCCTCGAGCGTCGCCTCCGCGCTTAGCGCCCGGAAAAAGAAAAGACCCCTGGCCGCATGGCCAGGGGTCCTGTTTGCAGTCCTGTCTTAGACGACGCGGACGGCGCGGGCCCGGGGGCCCTTCGGGCTCGATTCGATGTCGAAGGTGACCTTCTCGCCCCCGTGCAGGCTGTCGAAGTTGCCTTCGGTCCCGCTGCGGTGGAAGAAGTATTCCTTCCCGTCCTCGGCCGCAATAAAGCCGAAGCCACGATCGGATACGAGCTTCTTGATGGTGCCGTTTGGCATTTCCATCTCCTACTTTCTCGAACAGAAGGTCCAACGCAACTCGGCGGACCTGTTCGAGAAAACTGGAGACCGCGCGTGCGCGCCCGCACTGCGCGGGCTACGCGCAGTATACGCCCTCCGCTACTGGCCTATTCCAGCGGCTTCCGAGGACCGCCGGGCGCGGGACTGGTCGACCTCGGTCAGGTAGCGCTTGCGCAGCCGCAGGTGCTTGGGCGTCACCTCGAGCAATTCGTCGTCGGCGAGGAAGTCGAGGGACTGCTCGAGGCTCTGGCGGCTGGCGGGCGTCAGGCGAACCGAGATGTCCGAGGTGGAGGAGCGCACGTTGGACTGCTTCTTCTCCCGGCAAACGTTGACCCGGATGTCGCCGGGCCGCTTCTGGATCCCGACGATCATGCCCTCGTAGACCTCCTCGCCGGGGACGATGAAGGTGGTGCCCCGCTCCTGGGCGGCGGCCAGGCCGAAGGCGAGGGCCGTGCCCGCCGATGAGGCCGTCAGGGCGCCGTTTCGCTGCTCGCGAAAATCGCCGGCCCACGGCCGGTAGCCGATGCCGATCGAGCCCATGAGCCCGGTGCCGGCGGTGAGAGTCAGGAAGCTGTTTCGAAAACCGATGAGGCCGCGCGTCGGGATCGTGTACTCGAGGCGCACGCCGCCCTTGCGGTCGTACGCGATCTCGATCATCTCGCCGCGCCGCTTGCCCAGCGCCTCGGTCACCGCACCGAGGTACTCCTCGCGCACGTCGACCGTGAGGCGCTCGAGGGGCTCCATGCGCTGGCCGTTGATCCGCTTGACGATGGCCTCGGGTCGCGAAACCTCGAACTCATAACCCTCTCGGCGCATGGTCTCGATGAGGACGGCGAGGTGCAGCTCGCCACGACCGCTCACCTGGAAGCGCTCCGCCGCCTCGGTGTCCTCGACGTGCAGCCCCAGGTTGACGTCGAGCTCGCGGTAGAGCCGCGCCCGCAGCTGGCGGGTGGTCGAGAACTGGCCCTCACGGCCGGCGAACGGCGAGGTGTTGACGCCGAAGGTCATGCGCACGGTCGGCTCGTCGATCAGGATGCGCGGCAGCGGGTCCGGCGACTCGGGGTCTGTGATCGTGTCGCCGATCGCAATCTCCTCGAGGCCGCTCAACAGCACGATGTCGCCCGCCGCGGCCGTTTCGACCGCGACGCGGTCCAGCCCCCTGTAGACGAGAACCTGCACCACCTTTGTTCTGCGCGCGGCGCCGGCTGCGTCGAGCACGACGACCGGCTCACCGGGCGCGATGGTGCCTCGCGAGATGCGGCCGATCGCCATCGTCCCGGTGTAGTCGTCGTAGGCGCGGTTGGCCACCAGCATCTGGAAACCGCCGGGCTCGACCACGGGAGCCGGGATCCAGCTGATGATCGATTGGAACAGCGGCTCGAGGTCGGGCGCGAGCTCGTCAGGCGTCGCCCCGGCCCGGCCCTCCTTGGCGATCGCGTAGATCACGGGCGCCTCCAACTGGTCGGCGTCCTCGGCCAGCTCGAGGAAGAGGTCGTGCACCTTCTCGAGCGCGGCCTTTGGGTCGGCGTTCTTGCGGTCGACCTTGTTGATCACGACGACGATCCGCAGGCCGACCTCGAATGCCTTGCGCAGGACGAAGCGCGTCTGCGGCATCGGGCCCTCGGCGGCGTCGACGAGGAGCAGGCACCCGTCGGCCATGTTCAGGACGCGCTCGACCTCGCCCCCGAAGTCCGCGTGGCCGGGCGTGTCGATGATGTTGATGGTCACTCCGCCGTGCCGGATCGACGTGTTCTTGGCGAGGATCGTGATTCCCTTCTCGCGCTCGAGGTCGTTGGAGTCCATGATCAGCGAGCCCACCTGCTGGTTGTCGCGGAAGGTGTGGCTCTGCTTCAGCAGCGCGTCGACCAGCGTCGTCTTGCCGTGATCGACGTGGGCGATGATCGCCACGTTTCGTATGTCGTGGCGTAGCTCGGTCATTGGACTTGGCAATATACGGGCTGCCCATGCGGCGCTGGTTGCTCCTGCCACTTCTCGCGGCGCTGTTCATGCCGGTTCTCACACCGGTTAGCGTCCACGCCGACGAGGGATGGGTCGTCAAGTCGTTCGACGCCGACATCACGGTCGGATCCGACGCGACGCTCACGATCGTCGAGGACATCCAGGTCGACTTCGGTGGCCTTCAGAAGCACGGCATCTTCCGCACCATCCCGCTGCGCTACCGCTACAGCGACACGCAGGACCGCTACTACAACCTGAGCGTCGTGTCAGTCACCGACGGCTCCCGGTCGATTCCCTACGACGACTCGGTGCAGAGCGACAACGAGGTGATCAAGATCGGCGATCCCAACGTGCTCGTCAGCGGGTCGCAGCGCTACGTGATCACCTACACCGTCGCCGGCGCGATGAACGCGTTCTCCGACCACGACGAGGTCTTCTGGAACGTCGACGGCGCGCTGTGGCCGGTGCCCAAGGAGCACGTCACCGCCACGATCCATACGCCGGCCGGATCGGTGCAGAAGGCTGCGTGCTACGAAGGTCCGCCGGGATCGACCGAGTCGTGCACAGCCGAGACCAAGGCTGACGGCGCGACCTATGCATCGACGCGCGAGCTCGGATCGGGCGAGGAGATGTCGGCCGTCGTCGCCCTGAACAAGGGCGCCGTCAAGGTGCCGCCGCCGATGCTCGAAGCGCGCAAGCGCCAGTTTCCGCAGGACGCCTTCGACGTCAACGCGCTGACCGTGGGCGTTGCGCTGCTCGTGCTAGTGGCCGGGATCGCTCTCATCGTCCGCTACTGGCTGCTGCACGGCCGCGACCAGGCCTATCTGACGCGCTACTACTCGGCGCCGGCGGATGCGTCCGTGCAGGCCGAGCCGGTCTTCCAGCACGAACCCGTCGTGGTCGAGTTCGAGCCGCCGGGCAAGCTCAGGCCGGCCGAGCTCGGCGTGGTGCTCGACGAGTCGGCGGACACGAAGGACGTGACCGCGACGATCGTCGACCTCGCGGTGCGCGGCTACCTGACGATCACGGACGTGCCCGGGTTCCTGGGCAGCCACGACTGGCTGCTTACCCGCAAGGGCGGCAATGCCGCGGATCTCCTGCCGTACGAAGAGACCATTCTCAACGGGCTCTTCGCGACCGGAGCGGAGGTGAAGATCTCGGATTTGAAGGGCAAGTTTCAGCCGACGCTCCAGCAGGCCGAGAAGGACCTTTACGCGGACGCGATGGAACACAAGTTCTTTCGCGCGCGGCCCGACCTCGTGCGGATGGCGGTGGCGGGCGTGGCGGTGGTCGTCATCCTGGCCGGCGCCGGGCTCACATACCTCCTCGGCATTCTCTTCGGGGGCGGCCTGATCGGAGTCGCGCTGATCGTCGCCGGCATCGTCTTGCTGGCGGCGCACCGCGCGATGGCGAGCCGCACGGCCGCGGGGCGCGAGACGATGCAGAAGACGCTCGGCTTCCGCCTCTACATGAACACCGCCGAGAAATACCGGCAGCAGTTCGCGGAGAAGGCCGAGATCTTCACGCAGCTGCTGCCGTACGCGATCGTGTTCGGCTGCGTCGACCGGTGGGCCAAGGCGTTCGAGGGCATAGACACGAGCGCGACGAACAACTGGTACGTCGGGAACGCTCCGTTCCAGGCGGCGCTGCTTGCGAGCAGCCTGCAGTCGATGAACTCCAACCTGTCGTCGGCGATCGCGTCGGCGCCGCCGAGCTCCGGCAGCGCGAGCGGCTTTGGGGGCGGCGGCGGGTTCTCGGGCGGTGGCGGTGGAGGCGGCGGAGGAGGAAGCTGGTAGCGATGCGCAAGACGTATCGCGGCAAGGACGTCGAGGTCACCTTCGACCTGGACCTCTGCATCCACATCGGCGAGTGCCTGCGCGGTCAGCGCAGCGTGTTCATGCTCGACCGCCGGCCGTGGGTGCTGCCCGACGAGGGCGACGCGGACGAGATCGTCGAGGTGGTGGAGCGATGCCCGAGCGGCGCACTCCAGTACCGGCGCTTCGACGGCGGCGCTGAGGAGTCGCATGCGGGAACGACGGTGACGCCGATTCGCGACGGACCTCTATTCGTCGTCGGCGAGATCGAGGTGCGGCGCGACGATGGAACGGTCGAGACGCTGCCCCGCGCGACGCTGTGCCGCTGCGGGCTGTCGAATCACAAGCCGTTCTGCGACAACGAGCACCTGAGGCAGGGCTTCACCGCGCCGGGCGTCCCGTTCAAGATCCACCTGTCGCCGGTGCGCCCGAAGCCGGCGGCGCCCATCGCGCGCAGCGAGGACCCGCGCCGCCACTCCTGAAATTTGGTGCCGAGAGGGGGATTCGAACCCCCACGCCCTTGCGGACATCGGTTTTTGAGACCGACGCGTCTGCCATTCCGCCACCTCGGCGACCTCGAAAGAGGGTGGCGATGATTATCATTCCCCGGTGCTTCGAGCAGCCGCCGCCGCGGCCGGGCTCTTCGTTCTGGTGGCGGGGTGCACGGCTTCGACGTCTCCGGCAGGTGTGATCAACTCACAGACGGCGACCGCGGCGCGTACCGGCCCGGTCATCTCTCCCCCGCCCGTCACGCCGCCCACACCGCCCGGGGACAACCTCGCCGCGTTCGCGTGCAAGGACGTCAGCGGCGGCAAGGCCGGCAGCGCGAACGTGACCGCCGTCCGCGCCGGCGAGCAGACCGGCTTCGACCGCTTCGTCCTCCAGTTCGACTCGCAGGTTCCGGTGTACACGATCAAGCGGCAGACCAAGACGACGTTCACGCAGGGGGCCAGCGGCCAGACGATCAGCGTCGGCGGTTCGTCCGCGCTGCTCATCACGCTCCACCAGGCGCACCAGTCCGGCAGCTACACCGGCTCGACCGACATCCAGCACCCGGATTACGCCGTGTTCAGGGAGGCTGTCGTCGTTCAGGACTTCGAGGGCGTCGTCCAGTGGGGCATCGGCCTCGCCTCGCCCGCATGCATTCGTGCCTTTACGCTGTCCGATCCGGCGCGATTGGTGATTGACTTCTCGACCGCAACCTGATGGCGGTACAACCCCCAGCCCCGGCGCTCCCGCAGGCTGCTGCGCCCGCGCCACCGGCGAAGTCCGGCTGCATGGGCTGCAGCGTCGGCTGCCTCGGGTGCCTTGGCGCCGTCGCGGTGGTCCTGATCCTGTTGGTCAGCGGCGGCTACTTCTTCTTCGTCGCGCAGGCGCAGGGCGGCGTCTCCTCTCCCGCGGCGCTGCTGGTGGCGACCACGAATGTCGAGGTCGGGCACAACGACGCTGACTACGTCACCGCGCGGACCGGGCAGTCGCTCGACGCCGGCACCTCGGTGCGCACCGATGAAAGCGGCCGCGCGACGATCCAGTTTCCGGACGGCTCGCTGACGCGGCTCGCGCCGAGCACAACGGTGACGATCCAGTCGGCTCAGCTCAACAACGCCGGGACTCTGAGGTCCGCGACGCTTCAGCAGAAGATCGGCCGCACGTTCAGCGTCGTGCAGAAGCTCGCCGGCGGCGCGAGCTTCTCGGTTGCGGGGCACTCGGTGAGCGCCGCGGTGCGCGGCACCCAGTTCGAGGTCGTCGTGAACCACGATCTCAGCAACCTGTTCAAGGTGTTCGACGGCACGGTGCAGGTCAGCGGCCAGACGACGGTCACGCTGACGGCCGGCCAGCAGGTGGCAAGCGACTCGAACGGCCGGCTCGGGCCCGCCGCGCCGATCCAGGCGGATAGGAGCGACCCATATGCGCTCGAGCAGCAGTGCAACGCCGCGGTGGCGCAGGGCAGCGCGCCGGGCACGCTGCAGACGACGACCGGGATCATCGCCACCGGGCAGACGGTCGAGGTCGACTACGAATCGGCGGGCAACGTGACCGCGACGGCGCTCTGCTATCCCGGCAGCTTCATGAACCTCTCGGTCGTCGACCCGCAGGGCACGGTTCACAGCTCGAGAAGCGGCCAGCCGCCGATCGTCGCTCACACCGGGCGCGGCCCGGGTCTCTACAAGGCGCTGGTCCACGCCATCGACGTGCAGCCCGCCGAGCCGTTCGCAGTCGCGTTCGCGTCGGACGCCACGTGCGTCAACGCCCCGGCGGGCGACAGCAGCGGCCCCATCGTGCGGCAGACGCTCAGCACCAACCAGCTCGCGGCGAGCCTCGCCGACTCAGGCGTCGCCGGCGTCTCGGTCTCGGTGCAGGGCACATCGCCCACCTCCGCGCGCCTGCACTACTCGTCGAGCCTCCTGAGCTGGACGATCGACTTCTACGCCGCGACGCCGAACCTCGGCTACGTCATCACGGAGATCACCGTCCGCGGCATCAACGTGACCACGCAGGTCGTCTCGCGCATCCAGCAGGTCGGCGTGGCGGTGACGTCCATCCCGCAGGACTTCACCGTCGACCGGGTCTACTCGTGCAACGGCCCCGACGGAAACATGATGGTCATCGAGGGCCACCGCTGACCGCGAGCTCGGCCGGCTCGGGCGCGGGCATCGCGTGCGCACGTCTTGTCGCGAGGACTGAACCGGCGAGCACGAGCACGAAGCCGATCCCCATTCCGATCGTGAAGCTCTCGCGCAGCACCGCGATGCCGAGGACCGCGGCGACCGCGGGGTTGATGTAGGTGATCACTGTCGCGCGCACGGCGCCGACCTCGCCGATCAGCGCGAAGAAGCACAGGAAGCCGACCGCGGTGCAGACGACGGCGAGCACCACGACCGCGGCGACCCCGTCGAGGCCCGGTGCCGCCGCGGGCCACGTGAGCGCAGCGACCGGCGCGTAGCCGAGCGCGCAGACCGTCAGCGCGACGGCGGTGACGCCCATCGACGGTACGCCCGCCAGGTACTTCACCAGGACGGCCGGCGCGACCGAGTAACCGACTACGACGGCGGCCATCTCGAGCAGCGGCAGCACACCGGACGACTGGAAGTCGAAGCCCACGATCGCGGCGACGCCCGCGAAGCCGACCGCCAGGCCGGCGATGTTCAGCGGGCCGAGGTGCTCCTTGTTGCCGACGAGCGGCGAGGCGACGGTCGTGACCAGCGGCACGGCTGCGATGAGGAGGCCGGCGAGCGAACTCGAGATGTGCTCCTCGGCGCTCGAGAGCGCCAGCCACGGGATCGCGATCTCGAGCGCGGCGAAGAGCAGGAGCGGCCGCCAGCGCACCAGCGCGGGCAGCACCTCGCGGCGGGCGAGGGCGATGGGCAGCAGGATCGCCGCCCCGAGGAGCGTGCGCGAGAAGACAAGGACCGCCGGCGACATCTCGTGGACCGCGACGCGGATGAAGAGGTACGGAATCCCCCAGATGACGCACATCGCGGCAAACAGCAAGAGGGCTCGGCGGGACACAGGCCCACGTTAGGGGATCGAGAATGCCGTTCGGGCTGCTAAGGTTCCCCGTGCGCAAATGGCAGTAGCAGCGCCGGCGAAGCGACGGGGTCGAGGCGGCCTCCGCTTCCTCATCGTCCTCGTCGTCATCATCCTGATCGTCGTCGGGCTGACCGTCGGCCTCAGCATCGCGGCGCAGGCCGCGACCAGCGTCGGCGGGACGCTCACCGTCTTCCTCCCCAACGCCTCGGTTGCGCGCGGCGGCGGCGCGTTCGCGCCGGCCACCTCCGGGACGCTGGTGCAGCCCGGCGACTCAGTCCAGACCGACGCCAAGGGACGCGCGCAGATCACGCTGCCGGACGGCACGATCACGCGGCTCGCGACGAACACGACGATCACGCTGTCCAACTCGCACTTCTCGAAGGACGGCAACCTTCACGACGCGTCGATCGTCGACAAGATCGGCCGCACCCTCAGCACCGTGCAGCACCTCGCGAGCGGGGCGAGCTTCCAGGTCGTCGGCAACTCGACCACCGCGTCGGTGAGAGGCACGATCTTCGAGGTTCTCGTGAACTCCGACGGCACGGTGGTGATGAAGCTGTTCCAGGGCGGTCTGGACGTCGACGGCAAGACGCACGTGCACCTCAACGCCGGCGAGCAGGTGACCATCGACGCGCAGGGCAACATCGGCCAGCCGGGGCCCATCCAGCCGGATCCGAACGACCCGTTCGGCCCTGACGTCGCGGCGTCCACCGCGGTGCAGGTGGACACGACGCCTGGGACCGAGGAGGATTTCATCGGGCCGCCGCTGCACAACGGCGAGCAGCAGCAGTACACGTACAGCTTCGCGGGCGGCGCCGACATCAAGGCGGCGCTCGCGTATCCCGGCAGCTCGATGGAGCTGAAGATCGAGGCGCCGGACGGCCACGTCTACAACAAGACGGACGTTTCGCCGGTGGTCATCGTCATTCCGGACCCGCCGGCTGGGATCTACAAGCTCGACGTCCTCGGGATCAAGGGCCTGGGGGCCGACGGCGAGTCGCCGTTCCTTGCGGTCGCGGCGAGCGAGCCGTGCCAGACGGCGGACATCAACCAGAACGGTGCGATCCGCAAGTCGTTCGCGGGTCCTGACCTCGCGAAGGTCGTGTCGGTCCAGGGCCTGAGCAACCTGGATGTTTCGATCGTCGGGAGCTCCAGCGGCGGCGCGTACGTCAAGGGCAGCGCGAGCTACAACGGGATTCAGCTCGGCGGGTCGGTGATCCTGTACGCGCACGGCGGGCACATCGGGGTCATCGCCCTCAGTGCGAGCTCTTTTGGTCTGCAGGTTCCGGCCCAGTTCGCCGAGCAGCAGATCGCCTCGGTGATCGGGCAGGACCCGACGAACATCGACATCGGGTTCGACGTCGAGCGCCTGTTTGCGTGCAGCAACGTGCTGATGATCGACGGGCGGGTCGCGGGCTCGTAGCACCCTGCTCCCTCCCCACGAAGTGGGGAGGCTGGGAGGGGACGATTCAGTTACTGCAGCGTCCCGAGCGGTCCCTCCCCACGTAGTGGGGAGGTTAGGAGGGGACGATTCAGTAACTGCAACGTCCCCTCCCGACCTCCCCGCGTAGCGGGGAGGGGATCAGGGTTGAGCGGTCCCTCCCCACTTGTGGGGAGGTTAGGAGGGGACGATTCAGTTACTCCAGGTGCGGCGCGATTGAGTGACTGTTTCGTCCCCTCCCGACCTCCCCGCGTAGCGGGGAGGAGACGATCGGCTAGCGGCCTGTAAGTGCGCGGCTGAACAGGACCATCAGGGATAGGCCCGCGCCGTCCAGGAGCCACGTCACTCCCGCGAGACCGACGACGACGACCAGCACTCCGCTGGCCACGACGCTGCTGCGGCGCATGCGCGCCTGCAGCCAGTGCACCTTCTGCTCCTCCTCGTCCGGCGGGTCGAGGGCGTCGCGCAGCCGCTCCATCAGCTCGCCCGCGCTCGCGGGCCTGCGCGTCACGTCGCGGTCCATCGCGAGCTGAAGCACCTTTGAGAATTCCTCGGGCAGCTCCGGCACGACGTCCCGCGCGCTCGGCGGCGGCTCGTATAGGCGGCGGCTCAGCGTCTCGATCCAGCTCCGCGACGTGAAGGGGCGCTGTCCTGTCACCGCGTGGAAGATCACCGCCGCGAGCGAGTAGACGTCCGCGCGAGCGTCGACTTCACGGCCGACCAGGCGCTCCGGCGCGACGTAGTCGGGCGCCATCGGGCCCGCCGCGCCAGGCCCGTTGCTGAACGACGCCACCGTGCCGAGGCCGAAGCCGGTCAGCATCGTGCGCCCGTCGTCGGCGAGCAGGATGCTCGCGGGCTTGACGTCGCGATGGACCGTCGCGCGCGAGTGCGCGTAATCGAGCGCAGAGGCGATCGGCGCGAGCAGCTCGATGACGCCGAGCGGGTCGCGGCGTGCGCCGTCCGCAAGCTCGTCGTCGAGCGTCTTGCCCGGGATGATCTCTGTGACCAGGTACGGCGAGTCGCCCTCGTACGCGAGCTCGTAAAGCCGCGGGATCGCCGGGTGCTCGAGGGCCACGTACGAGCGCAGCTCGAGCAGAAAGCGGCGCGAGTGGCTCACGTCGCGCGCGGCGGCCGGGCCGATCAGGCGGAGCGCGACCTTCTGGTGGAGGCGCGGATGCTCGGCCTCGTAAAGGGTCCCGAGGCTGTCCTGGTCCACCTCGCGAAGGACCCGATAACCCCCCAAGCGCTGGCCGATCTTGACCGTGGCCGCCACCGAGACCGTAACTTTAGGCCACCCGTATCGGTCGAGTCGGCGTGGCGGAACGGCAGACGCGCCAGATTTAGGATCTGGTGCCCGAAAGGGCTTGGAGGTTCAACTCCTCTCGCCGACACCTCCTCCCGGGCTAGGCCGGAAGGTTGTGGATCTCGATCGGCTCGACCCTGTCGTGCGGCTCGAAGCCGAAGATTCGCGCGAAGAAGTAGAGCTCGGCCTCGAGCGTCTTGCGGAGGCTCGAGTCCTTGCGGAAGCCGTGCTGCTCGCCCTCGAACTCGAGGTACGCGTACGGCAGGTGGTTCGCCTCGCACGCGGCAACGAACTCCTGTGACTGGCTGGGCGGGACGATCACGTCCTCCATGCCCTGGAACAGGATGATCGGGCAGTTGAGGCCGGTCGCGAAATTCACCGCCGATCGGTTGCGGTACACGTCCGCGCGCTCAGGGTAGGGACCGACGAGCCAGTCGAGGTAGCGCGACTCGAACTTGTGCGTGTCCTTCACGAAGGTGACGAGGTCCCCAACCCCGTAGAGGCTGCTGCCGGCCTTGAAGTAGTCGTGCTTGGTGAGCGCGAGCAGGGTCGTGTAGCCGCCGGCGGAGCCGCCGCCGATGGCGACCCGGTCGCCGTCCGCGAGACCCTCGCGCACGAGGTGGCGCGCGGCGTGCATGCAATCGGCGACGTCGACCTCACCCCATTCGAGGTGGAGACGGTCGCGGTACGGGCGGCCGTAACCGGTCGAGCCGCCGTAGTTCACGTCGACCCACGCGAAGCCGCGGCTCGTCCAGTACTGGATCTCGAGGTCGTACGTGCTGCGCACCTCCGACGTCGGACCGCCATGGCAGTGCACGAGAAGCGGCGGCCTCGTGTGTTCGGGCGCGGTGAAGTCGCGATTCTTCGGTCCGAAGTAGATCGCGTGCGCGGTGAGGCCATGCTCCGTCGGGAACTCGATCGAGCGCGGAATGCTGAAGTAGCCGGGATCGATGTGCACGTCGCTGGCCGCGCGCACGACCTCCTCGGCGCCGGTCTCGAGGTCCAGCGTCAGCACACGCGGCGAAAGCGTCGGCGACGCGGCGATGAGCGCGAGCTTGCCATCGCTCTCGTCGATGTCCGTGAACTGGTTGTAGAAGAGATCGACCGGTTCGAGCTTGCCGGTTGCGAGCGGCACGCGGGCGATCTTCACCGCGCCGTTCTTCGCGTACGTGCAGACCAGCTCGTCGGAGCCGAGCACCGCGTAGTACTTCCGGCCGAAGACCCAGTGCGGGCCGGCAAACTCCGCGTCCAGCCGCGTTATCGGCTCGTCGCCCTCGCCGCGCGCCCGATAGAGGTTCCACCAACCGTTGCGGTCGGACACGAAGTAGAGCTCGCCGGAAGGGCCCCACTCGGGCTCGCATATCGACTCCGGGCCGCCGCCGGCGATGCGCCGCGAGGAGCGCACCGCGCCGCGCGGGTCGAGCTCGGCGACCCACAGCTCGGTCGAATTCCACGGCATGTTCGGGTGGTTCCAGGTCAGCCACGCGAGGCGGTCGCCGTCCGCGCTCAGGCGCGGCGTCGAGTAGAAGTCGTTGCCCGATGCGATCGTGATCGCGTCGCGGTCGCGCAGCGCGTCGAGCGCGACGAGCGTGTTGACGGCCTCGCGCGACGTGTCGGTGTGGTCCTCGCGCACCGCGTAAAGCAGGTTGCGCCGGCGGTCGACGAGCATGTCGGCGTGCCGGATGTCGGCGGCCGGCGTGATCGGAACCGGCGCTGCCTCGCGCTCCTGCCGGTAGAGGCGCTGATCCCTGTAGTTCGTGAACCACACGACACCGCGATCCACGACGTAGGAGCCGCCGCCATATTCATGGACGCGCGTACGCGCGTTGAATCCCTGCGGCGTCACGTCGGCGGTCACGCCGCCGGAGCGGCGGACGACGACCATCCGGCCGCCTTCCAGCGGCCGCTCCTCGAGCCAGTACAGGTCCGCGCCGTCCCAGCGCGGCATCGTGAGCTTCGTCCGGCTGCTGAGCATGAGGTCGATGGAGATCGGGGAGGCCCAGGAGCCGTACGGCGCCTCGCGAGTCACACGCGTCGCGGCGCGTCCACGCTTCTAATGACGAGCGCGTCGCCCTGACCGCCGCCGCCGCACAGCGCGGCCGCGCCGATACGGAGCCCGCGTCGCTTGAGCTCGAGCGCGAGGGTGAGGACGAGCCGGGCGCCGCTGGCGCCGATCGGATGCCCGAGCGCCACGGCGCCGCCGTTCACGTTCACGCGCTCCTCGTCGAGCCCGAGCATGCGCGTGGAGTTGAGCGCGACAGCTGCGAAGGCCTCGTTGATCTCGACGAGGTCGAGGTCGTCGACGTTCAGGCCGGCCTTCTTCAGCGCGCTGGTGAGCGCCAGCGCCGGCACGGTGTGCAACCACGCGTAGCGCTCGGCGCTCATGCCGTGCGCGACGATCTCCGCGAGCGGCTCGACGCCCGCTTGCCGCGCCCTTTCCTTTGACATCACGACGACCGCCGCCGCGCCGTCGGAGATCTGCGAGGCGTTTCCCGCGGTGATGGTGCCGTCGTCGTGAAAGGCCGGCGCGAGCTTCGCCAGCGCTTCGAGTGTCGCGTCGGGCCGTATGCCCTCGTCGCGTTCGACGCGGATCGGCGCGCCACGCCTTTGCGGCAGCGACACCGCCACGACCTCTTCGGCGAGCGCGCCGCTTTCCCATCCGTGCTGCGCGCGCTTGTGCGAGCGGACCGACCATTCGTCCTGGTCCTCGCGCGCGATCTCGAGCTCCTTGTTCACGTCGTCCGAGCTCGCGCCCATGTGCTGCTTCGTGAAGGTCGACCAGAGGCCGTCGTGCACCATCGAATCGATCATCTCGGCGTTGCCCATGCGGGCTCCGAAGCGCGCCTTCGGCACCACGTACGGCGCCTCGCTCATCGACTCCATGCCGCCCGCGACGACGACCTCGACCTCGCCTGCCCTGATGAGCTGGTCGGCGAGCGCGATCGCGTTGAGGCCGGAGAGGCAGACCTTGTTGATCGTGATGGCGGGGACTTCCTGCGGAATGCCGCCGTTGATGGCGGCCTGGCGGGCGGTGATCTGGCCCGCGCCGGCCTGCAGGACCTGGCCCATGATCACGTAGTCGACGTCCTCGCCCCTCACGTTCGAGCGCTCGAGCGCGCCGCGGATGGCGTAGCCGCCGAGGTCGACGGCGGGCACGTCTTTGAAGGCGCCGCCGAACTTGCCGATGGGCGTGCGCGCACCCGCTACGATGACGCTGCCCATAAGGCCAGTGTAGTTACAGCAGTTGCGCCAGGAGGTGCCGCGCTGTGAGAACCGCGTTGGTGGTCGTCGACGTTCAGAACGACTTCGTTGAGGGTGGCAGCCTTCCGGTCACCGGGGGGCGGCAGGTGGCGTCGCTCGTCTCGCGCCACATCCGGCATTTCAAGACCGAGTACCAGTTCGTGGTGGCCACGCGCGACTATCACGAGGACCCCGAGGGGCACTTCGCGGAGAGCCCGGACTTCGTCAACACGTGGCCGCCCCACTGCGTCATCGGGACGCCCGGCGCGGCGCTGTGCCCCCCGATCTCGAACCTGGTGCGCGAGCACCTCGTGCACGCGGTGGTCGACAAGGGCAAGCACACGCCGGCGTACTCCGGGTTCGAGGCGCTGGACCCGCGCGGGCACTCGCTCCTCGACGTGCTTAAGGAGCAGCGGATCGATCGCCTCGACATCTGCGGCCTCGCGACGGATTACTGCGTGCGGGCGACCGCGCTCGATGCGCGGAAGCACGAGTTTCAGGTTCGGGTCCTCTTGAACCTGTGCGCGCCGGTCAGCGCGGAGTCGGGGTTGAAGGCGCTCGAGGACATGAAGGCCGCCGGCTGCGTGATCCAGCAAGCGACCGCGCCTTAGCTACCCCTCACCCTAGCCCTCTCCCGCGAAGCGGGAGAGGGGACTAATTTCTAGTCCCCTCTTCCTCTTATTACTTGCGGCGGCGGGCTGGGGCTGCGGTGCCTTCGTACTTGAACGACACGTTCAGCCGCACCCGGTAGGTCGCGACCTTCCCGTTCTCGATCGTCACGTCCTGCCGCACGACCTCGGCGACGCGCAGGTCGCGCAGGGTCTTCGACGCGGTCTCGATCGCGGCCTTCGCCGCGGCCTCCCACGACTGAGCGCTGGTCCCCACCAGCTCCGTCACTCGATAGACGCTGTCTGCCATGTGCCTACCTCCTCAACCGTTCAGCTTCCGCAAATCCGGAAGGGCCTCCGCAATCTTCGCCGCGAGCCGCTCGGGCTCGTCGCCACGCAGGTAGATCACCTGCTCCGTGATTCCCTGCTCGAGGAAATCGCCGCACTGCTGCACCAGCTCCTCGCGCGAGGTCCCGTCCCAGCCGAACTGGAGCGATCGCCGGATCTCCGACGCGTCGCGACCGATCGCGGCGCACGCCTGCTCCAGCTTCTCGCCCTGCTCGCGCATCCGCGACGTGTCGCCACCCGCCGCGTTCCACACGTCGGCGTACCGAGCGACCAGGCGCATCGTCGTCTCACCGGACGCGCCGATCCACAGCGGCGGGTGTGGCTTCTGCACCGGCTTCGGGTTCGCGATCGCGTCCTTCATCCGGTAGTAGCGGCCGTCGAAGTTCGTCCGCTCCTCGGTCCAGAGCGACTTGATGATCCGCAGCGACTCGCTCAGCCGGCCGACGCGGTGGTCGAGACCCTCGAAGCCGTACATCTCGTGCTCGACCTCGGCCCACGCCGCGCCGATGCCGAACTCGAGGCGGCCGCCCGAAAGGTGGTCGACCGTCACCGCCTGCTTGGCGAGCAGCGCCGGGTTGCGGTACGTGTTGCCGGTGACCAGGCATCCGATGCGCACGCGCCTGGTCGCCTCGGCCATCGCCGCCTGGAGCGTCCAGCCCTCGAAGATCGGGCGGTCCGGGCCGCCGGGGCCGATCGATGCGAGGTGGTCGAAGTCCCACACGTGGTCGAAGCCGCTCTCGTCCGCAATTCGCCATACGGCGCGCAGCGCCTCGACGGTCGTGTCCTGGCCGGACAGCTTCAGCCCGAAGCGCAGCGGATGGCGCGTGCGCGGCACTACGTGCGGAACCGGCTGGGCCACACCCGGACCGCGACGTGGTACTGGTCGGAGAAACCCTTCGGCGTCCACCCGTACCCCTTGATCCGGTCCCGGTACTTCGCGAGGTACTTGCCGACGCGGTAAGCCGGCGCGTGGTCTTTGAGGATCTCCGCGCGCCCGTCGACCATCACGACCTTGTCGCCGGTGCGGTCGGTGTTGAGGTGCAGCTGCACCATCGGGTTGCGCTTCACGTCATCGACCTTGCGGCCGGGCAGCGAGTAGATGAGGAACGACCGCCCGTCCCACCAGAACCACACCGGCACGACGTGGGGGCGGTTGTTTGCGCCGGTGGTCGCGAACCAGACGATGAGCTCCTTCTCGAGCCGCGCCTCGACCCGTGCGTCGGGCTTGACGTCCTGCCCCGCCATCTCGTCGATGTTAATGACCGACGGCCGTCGCGATGGAGAGCACGCCGAGCGCCGCGATGGCGACGCCGCTGACGATGCCGATCGCCCGGGCCACGGCCGGCGTGATGCGCGCACGGAGGAGCGTGGCGAGCGAGGCCAGGAGCGCCCACCAGGCCACGGATCCGGCGAACACACCCGCCACCACCGCCGCCGGGCGCAGGAAGCCGCCCGCCAGCCCGGCGCCTAGCGCGGCCGCCAGCGCCGCGAAGGACACGATCGTCGCCGGGTTGGTGATCGTGAGCCCGAGCGTCGACACGTAGGCCCAGGCCAGTCCGCGGCCGGACACAGGCGCGGTCCCCTGCTCGGGGTTCGCCGGCCGCTCGATCAGCGCCCTGATCCCGAGGACGATGAGCGCAGCGCCGCCGAGGAGGCCGAGCCACAGCGATGCGCCGGTCAGAAAGGTCGCGAGGGCCGCGATGCCGAACACCGCGACCGCGGCGTACGACCCGTCGGCGGTGGCGACGCCCAGGCCCGAGAGAAAGCCGACGCGCCAGCCGCGAAGGAGCGTGCGCCTAAGGCAGAGAAAGAAGATCGGCCCGGGCGACGCGGCGACCAGAAAGCCGAGCGCGAATCCCCTGACCAGCAGGCTGGCCACCCGAACCTCTCATGGCGCGACATCTTAATGCGGGGTTCATCGGGCTGTCGGTATTGTTCACAGCCCATGGAGATCCTCCGCAACATCACGCGGCGCAAGCTGCGCAGCTTCCTGACCATCTCGGGCATCGTCATCGGCGTCCTCGCGCTGACGACGATGGGGTCGATGGCCGAGAACTTCAACGCGCTGCTCGACGGCGGCGTGAAGTACTACGCGTCGAGCATCCAGGTCGGACCTCCGGACGGGCAGGCCGCGTCACTCTTGCCGCTCTCGAAGATCGACGAGATCAAGCAGATCCCGGGCGTCGAAGCTGCGTTCCCGGGCTACGGCTTCAGCGCCAAGCCGGGCCAGCTCAACGTCGTGAGCTTCGGCATCCCCGACGAGATCATCTCGGCGGACCCGCAAGAGAACCAGTGGGGCAACCTGCGCACGACCACCGCGCAGGGCCACTACCTCACCGGGAGCGCCGGCGAGGTGGTGCTCGGGTCGACCATCGACAAGGAGTTCAACAAGAAGATCGGCGACACGATCGATCTGCCGATCAAGCCACCGGGCGCGAAACCGGACTTCGTGAACCACACGTTCACGGTAGTCGGCATCCTGAACGCGACCCGCACCGCGCCGGACTCGTTCGCGTATATCAACCTCAGCGACGGCCAGATGCTGCTCAAGGACAGCCTCCCGGCGAACCTGCGCAGCGTCATCGACGTCACCCAGATCACCGAGAACATCGACGTGTACGGCAAGCCGGGCAGCTCGCTGGCGACGCTCGACACGCTGGCCGACGTGATCAACGGCACCGTCCCGGGCGTGAAGGCGACGCACCCGAGCGACCTCGTCAACGCCTTCAAGTCCGGCGGCGCGATCTTCACGGCGATCACGACGGCCGCCGCCCTCCTCGCGCTGATCATCGGCGGCCTGTCGGTCGTCAACACGATGTTCATGGCCGTCGCGGAACGGATCCGCGAGATCGGCCTGAAGAAGGCGGTCGGCGCAACGACGATGAACGTGATGGGCGAGTTCCTCATCGAGGCGACGCTCATCGGATTCATCGGCGGTGTCGTCGGTTGGTCGCTCGGCGCGCTCATCACGCAGGTCGCCAACGCGCTCACGCCGCCGGGCCAGTCGACGCTCTTCCTGCTCGACGCGCAGATCACGATCTTCGCGCTCGTCTTCGCGACCGCCCTCGGCGCAGTCGCCGGCCTCCTCCCGGCGTGGCGTGCTGCTCGCCTCGACCCCGTGACCGCGCTGCGGAACGAGTAGCGGATGGCCGAGCTCGAGCTGCGCGACCTGACCAAGCACTACCGCCGCGGCGAAGAGGTGATCCGCGCGCTAGATGGCGTGACGCTCACGTTCGGCGCGGGTGAGTTCGTCGCGGTCGTCGGTCGCTCCGGCAGCGGCAAGACCACGATGCTCGACGTCATGGGGCTGCTGCTGCGGCCCACGTCCGGCACGCTGATGCTCGACGGCATCGACACCGGCAAGCTCAACGACAGCGCCCGCGCGCACCTTCGCGCGCACAAGATCGGCTTCGTCTTCCAGGAGTACAACCTCCTGCCGACGCTGAACGTCCTCGAGAACGTGCTGATGCCGCTTCGCTACACGTCGGGCACGAAGGGCGGTCGCGAGCGGGCGGCGCAGCTTCTCGAATCGATGGAGCTGAGCAACCGGGCCAGGCACCGGCCAAGCGAGCTCTCAGGCGGACAGCAGCAGCGCGTCGCGATCGCGCGCTCGATGATCAACGAGCCGTCGCTGATCCTCCTCGACGAGCCGACGGGAGCGGTCGACACCGAGACCGCGGACCAGCTGGTCGCGCTCCTGCAGCGGATCAACCGCGAGCAGAAGGTGACGATCGTGGTCGTGACGCACGACCTCGACCTCGCGGCCAAGACCGGCCGGCAGATCAGGCTGAAGGACGGCAAGGTCATCTCCGACGAGGTCGCGGCGCCGGTACCGGCCTAGAGAGACCTCACACCGCCTTCGAAGGCGCTTCACAACGCGTTCACAACTGGCGGGAATGCTCTGAATCACAACTTCCCGGTTTCAAAAGGAGTGATTCAGATGCGACGCGGTTTCGGAATTCTCGGATTGCTGTTGACGCTTGTCGTCATCGGCGTCGTCGGCGTGTTTGCCTACCAGGTCGGATTGTCCGACGGGGTCGCGCAGCATCTGCCGGCGGCAACGGACGGCGGCAGCACGACGGTGGCGCCTTACCCGTACCACTACGGCTGGTACGGCGGGCCCGGTTTCTTCCACTTCGGGTGGATCTTCGGCCTGCTGTTCTTCCTCTTCTTCGTCTTCATCTTCTTCCGGATCGTCGCGTTCGGCCTGTGGGGCGGGCGCCGGCACGGATGGGGCGGACGCGGATGGGGCATGTACGGCGGCGGCATCCCGCCCGCGATCGACGAGCGGATGCGCGAATGGCACCGCCAGGCGCACGGCGAGGCGCCGTCCACACCGCCGGCCGGTGGGCAGTCAACGCCTCCGCCTCCGCCCCCGGTTGCGGACAAGTAGCCTCTTGATCCGTGACGACGATCCTGGTCGTGGATGACGAGCCGAACATCGTCGCAATCGTCCGCGACTACCTCCAGCACGGCGGCTTCGCCGTGCTGGTCGCGTCTGACGGGCCGACCGCTCTGCGCACCGCGCGCACCGGCCGGCCCGACCTCGTCGTGCTCGACCTCGGCCTGCCCGGCCTGAACGGGCTCGACGTCGCGCGCTCGCTCCGCAAGGACGGCGACGTGCCGATCATCATGCTGACCGCGCGCAGCGAGGAGTCCGACAAGCTCGTCGGTCTCGAGCTTGGCGCCGACGACTACATGACCAAGCCCTTCAGCCCGAAGGAGCTCGTGGCCCGCATCCGCACGGTGCTGCGCCGCGCGCAGGGCGTCCGCGAGGCGCCCGAGGTCATCCGCGTGGGCCCCGACGTCGAGCTCGACGTTCCGCGCATGGAGGCGCGGATCGCGGGCCGCCGCGTCGACCTCACAAAGACAGAGTTCGAACTCCTCGCCACCATGGCGCGCCAGCCCGGCCGCGTCTTCACGCGTGCCCAGCTGCTAGAGGCGGTCCGCGGTGAGGCCGTCGAGTCCTACGAGCGCGCGATCGACGCCCACATCAAGAACATCCGCCGCAAGATCGAGCGGGTCGCCGGCGAGCACCGCTACATCCAGACCGTCTTCGGCGCCGGATACCGCTTCGCCGAGCCGGCGGCGGAGCGGTGAGGCCAGGCTGGGGACCGACCCCGTACCGGCGACCGCCGTGGTGGCCGGAGGACCGACCGTGGCCGCCGCGGCGCTGGCGCGGCCGTCCCGGACCAGTCGGGCTGGTGTGGCGGTTGGGCTGCCTTGTCCTGATCATCCTGTTCGTCGTCTCGGCTCTGCTCGGCATCGCAAGCCGAGGAGCCATTCATTTCCCCCTTCCCTTTTTTGTCGGCGCGTTCGTGCTCTTCCTGCTGCTCGCCGCCGCCGTCCAGGGCCTGCGCGGCGTGGCCGTGCCCGTGGACGAGATCATCGATGCGGCGGCCAAGATCGAGAGCGGCGACTACTCCGCGCGGATCCAGGAGGGCGGACCGCGACAACTGCGCTCGGTCGCGCGCGCGTTCAACTCGATGAGCGCGCGGCTGCAGCAGACGGACATGCGCCGTCGCGACTTCCTGGCCGAGGTCGTGCACGAGCTGCGGACACCGCTCGCCGTGATCCGCGCGGAGGCGGAGGCGATCCAGGACGGCGTCCACCCCGCCGACGAGGAGCACCTCGCGCCGATCATCGACGCGACGCGCTCCCTCGAGGTCCTGGTCGAGGACCTGCGCGCGCTCGCGCTGACGGACACCGGCAGCCTGGCTCTGAATCGCGAACCGGTCGACGTTCGCGAGCTGGTCGAGGACACGATCGCCCAGTTCGCGTCGCAGGCCGAGGGCGGCGGCGTGAAGCTGTCGAGCGCGGTGCCGGATGGTCTCCCGCAGGCGGACATCGATCCCACCCGCATCCGAAGCGCGCTCGGCAACGTGATCGCCAACGCGCTGCGGCACACGCCCTCGGGGGGAAAGGTCACGGTCACGGCGTCGGTTGCCGGCGGGCGCGTGCTCATCGAGGTCGCGGATACCGGCGAGGGCATCCCGCCGGACCTGCTTCCCCACGTCTTCGAGCGCTTCGTGCGCGGGCCGAATTCGAAGGGCAGCGGGCTCGGCCTTGCGATCGCCCACGACATCGTGGTCGCGCACGGTGGCGAGATCAGCGCGAGGAGCGCGCCGGGGCTCGGCACGGTGATCCGGATCGCGCTGCCGGCGGTCAAGTAACACCGCTTTTAGTCGCGTTTCGCGATTAAAGGAGGTTTGTGCCAATGGCGCTGAAGGAACGGCAGCGGGACAGGATGTCGGCGGACACGTTCGCGTTCCCCAAGGAACGCAAGGAGCCGCTCAACGACGCACGGCACGTGCGCAACGCGATCGCGCGATTCGACCAGGTCGAGGGCGTCAGCGACTCCGAGCGCGACGCGGCGTGGAAGAGAATCCGCGCGGCGGCGCGCAAGTACGGCGTGCACATCGAGGCGCGCGGCTGGCGTCAGCTAGTGAAGGGCGGCCGCAGCGGCCGCAAGAGCGCTTCTAAGAAGAAGTAGCTTTCGCAAGCAGCGAGCGTGGCGCCCGGCGGCGCCACGCCGCGTTCAGCAGCGTCTGCACGAGGTCGTGCGATGCGACGTGCATGTGCAGCCGCACGCCGCGCACCTCTTTCCCCCACAGCAGCGGCTCGGCCACGGCGGGCGCGTGCCTCACCACTCCATCGACCTCGATCGGATCGATCATCAAGTTGAGGTGATCCGCGTCCGGGAGGGTCGCGAAGATGCGGCCGCGGACGCGGAACGACGGCCTGCCGTGGTGGTCCTCCTCGGTTGTCTCGGGCAGCGCGAGCGCGAGCGCGCGGACGTCGCGGGCGTGGATCACGGGATCACCGCGGGCGCACCCGGGTCGGTGACGAGACGAGGAACCACCCAACTGCGCCCGCGACGGCAAGAAACACGGCGATCGCGATCGCGATCTGCCACGGCGGGATGCCGTTGGCCGCGGGACCGGCAGCGGCGGTCGGGGTGGCGGCGGCGGAGGGCGTCGCCGGCGCCAGCGGAGTGCAGGCTGCGGCGGGGCCGTCGCCGGTGACCGTTCCGAAGTAGGTCGCGGTGCAGCTGAAGTTGCCGTCGGTCACGACCAGCACGACGGTGCCCGGATGGCCCTGCGCGACCTGGACGTTGTGTTTGCAGCCGTCCTGGTCGCCGTGGCGCCAGACCGCGCTGTTCCCGGTGGCCGAGAAGTGGTTGCAGCCGGGGTCCGCGGTCGGCGGGATCAGGCGCCACTGGTAGGTCAGCGCCTTGCCGCTGGGATCCTCCGCCGTGACGGTGTAGTGGGTCGCGAATTCGGACTCGACGAGCTCGGCATGGATCGAGGTCAGGGTCGGCGGCGCGGGGCTCGCGGCGAGCAGGAGCATCGGTCCGGCGAGCGCTGCCATTCGCGTGAAGGCGCGGATCAAATTGCCCGCGAGTGTATGCACTCGCGGGTTTAGAGTGGCAGGCGACATGGGCTCGCGATACGCGACGATCTCGGAGCGAGGCCTCGACTGGGATTCGGTGCCGATGCGCCTGTTTCAGAAGGCGAAGAAGCTCGGCACGTGGGATCCGCAGGACCTCGACTTCTCGCGCGACGCGGCGGACTGGGCCTCGTTCACGGCGGTCGAGCGCGACTTCCTTTTGCGGACCGTCGCGCTTTTCCAGGCGGGTGAGCAGGGAGTGACCAACGACCTGCTGCCGCTGATCATGGCCGTGGCGGACGAGGGCCGCATCGAAGAGGAGATCTTCCTCACGTCGTTCCTGTGGGAGGAGGCCAAGCACGTCGAGTTCTTCCGGCGGTGGCTGGACGAGGTCGCGGTCGCGCGCGAGGACCTCGAGCACTACCTGACGCCGAGCTATCGCGAGCTGTTCTTCGTCGAGCTGCCGTCAGCGCTCAATGCGCTGAAGAGCGACCGTTCGGTGCGGGCGCAGATCCGCGCGTCGGTGACCTACAACATGATCATCGAGGGGGTGCTCGCGGAGACGGGGTATCACGGTTTTCGGAGCACGCTCGAGTCGAATGGAAAGATGCCGGGGTTGCTCGACGGCATCCGCCTCACCGCGCGCGATGAGAGCCGGCACATCAGGTATGGCGTGTACCTGCTGAACCGGTTGATCAACCAGTCGCCTGATGGCTGGGACGTGATGAATGAGCGCATGAACCAGCTGCTCGCTCCGGCGCTCGCGGTGGTCAGCGAATTCTGGGAGCACTACGACGAGGCGAACCCGCCATTCGGCCAGCGGATGGAGACGTACATCGACTTCGCGAGCACGCAGTTCGACAAGCGCATGCGAGTACTGGAGCGTGACCGCGGGAAGTCGATCTCGGAGATCGCGGACGCGGCGCTGTCCGATCTTTCGGCGGAGGAGCTCGCCGAAGTCCGCTGAGTCGGCCGCTGCCTACGGAGCGTTGTCTGCGGGAGTAGCGGAGTCGGCGGGTCTGCGCCTCTTCGCGACGCTCCATGCGATCAGGACGATGACGGCCAGGGCGGCGGTCACAACGGCGGCGGCGCCGAGGCCGAAGAACAACCAGCTCACGGCGATGGCGCCGATCATGCCGAGACCGAGCGTCACGCGCCCGACCATGAACTCAGCGCGCTCGTCTGCCGCGTCGGGAGTCCTCGGCGCGCCGAGATCGCGAGCGCGGAACTCAGCCTCGATGACCGAGTTGATTCCGCTTCCGCCTCCGCCCTCACTCATCGCTTTTCTGAGGCGATTATGCGTCTGCGGCTGCTGAATACAAAATTGGAGCGGGAGACGGGCTTCGAACCCGCTACCTCGACCTTGGCAAGGTCGCGCTCTACCAAGTGAGCTACTCCCGCTCGGTCAGTCCGTTGATTTTACCCGAGGCTCTCAGGACCGGCGGTATCGCCACGTGAAGAGGACGGTCGCGAGCCCCCAGCACGCGGCCATGAGCGGCAGCACCGTCGCGGGCGAGAGGTCCGGCAGTCCCGCGCCCTCGAGAAACCCATAGCCGAACGTCGCGATCGCCGTCGCGCCCACCGCGACGCCCAGCGAGTACAGCTGGATCCGCGCCTGGATCTCGTCCAGGCCCATCAGCCCGCGGACGAAGATGTACAGCGCGACCACGCCCGGGATCGCAGGCACGGCCGCGACGTACTTGACCCAGTCCGCCCCGGCGTTCGCCTCGATCACCGTCGCGGCTCCGACGAGCATCATCAGGAACGCGACCATGGCCAGCCCGAAGTTGATCTGCGACCGGTACGTCACCCACGTCGATTGCGGCACCACGACCTGGCGTGACGGCGGCGGGATGAACGCCGGGGCCGGGAGGTCCGTGGCCGTGCGCTTGAACGGCGACGCCGCGTCCGCGAACGGTGTCTCGACCGGCTGCGTTGGATCCGGCGGTACGGGAACCGTAGACACGACGGGCAAGCTTACCCGACGATATGCGCCACTTTGGTCAGATCGGCCCCGCGCGTCGCGGCCCTCGGCGCCCTCCTGCTCATCCTCGGCGCCTGCGTACCGATCTGCGGGATCGGCGCGAAGTTCTCGGTCAGCAACGCGCACGTCGATTCGAACTACAACTGCCCCTACCCGTCCGAGAACAGGCCGTACGACGTCCACGCCACCATCGACGCCTCGAACACCCTCAGCAACACCGTCACGATCAAGTCGATCGCCGAGAACGACGAGCTCGTGAACACAGTCGGTGCGTGGGAAGGGCCGAAGACGGCGAAGGGCAGCGGCGCGATCAAGGACTACTCGCCGAAGTCCGTCGGCTCGGGCTCGAACGCGACGATCAAGTTCTCAGTGCCGTTTCAGTGCACGAACACCGGGCCGAGCGCGACGACGTACGGCGAGTTCACGTTCAAGTTCACGCTGACCACCTCGGCCGGCACGTACACCATCAGCGCCGGTGACCGGCACCGCCTGAGCTTCCCCTCGAGCTAGGGCTCGGACCGGTCCTCCATCTCCCAGGCGTGGTCGAGCGCGTGCCACGCGATACGCCGCGCCGCGTAGCGCGCGGGCCAGCCGCGCTCACGAAGCGGCTTGCCGTCGGCGCCGGCGCGAAGCGCGCCCAGGATCGCCCGCCGGTTCGCGGCGATCGTCTTGCGGTCGTCGATCGCCGGATGCGGCAGCTTCAGGCCGAGCCTCGGCGCATACGCTTCGGCCTCGGCGCCGAGCACGTGGTCGACCATCTTGTCGCGGTCGCGGCCGCCGCCGCGGGGCCCCTTTCGCAGCTCCGCGGGCGCCTTCTTCGCGACCGCGTCGAACTCCTTCCAGCACCCTTCGACGAGCGCGCACATGCGCTCGACCTCCGCCTTCTTCAGCGCTTCGCTTTCGACCGCCACCGGCCGCCCCGGCACCCCGTAATCGGTGGACGCGTCGCCCTTCAGGCGCTCGGCGACGTCGAAGCTCAGAGCCTTCGGAAACTCGACGCCCGCCCGCTTCGCCACCGCCGCATACCGCGGCGCGTACAGCTCGAGCGCCTCGATGGCCTGCTCAGGAGTCTTCGCGCCCCGCGACCACCCCGGCCAGTCGAGCGCACTCGCAAAGCTCCGCTTCGATCCGATCTCGAGGGCGACAACGACCTTCGCCACGAGGCAACATTACTGCCGTGACCGAGACCGGCATGAAGATGCCCAAGCCCAGCGAGGCGGCGAAGGAAAGATTCAGCGCGATAGTCCCCGCCGAGCCCGCGATAACGCTGCGGCCGATGTTCGGAAACCTCGCCGCGTTCGTAAACGGCAACATGTTCACGGGCCTTTTCGGCGAGGGCCTGTTCGTGCGCCTGCCCGACACCGAGGCCGAGGCCGTCATCAAGAAGGGCGGCAAGCCCTTCGAGCCCGTCGCGGGCCACCGCATGGGCGGCTACGTGATGGTGTGGTCGGACTGGCAGAAGCGGCCCGACAGCGTCAAGCCGCTCATCGGGCGAGCGCTGACACTGACCAGGGCGATGCCCGCCAAGGCCAAGAAGCCTGCAGCGGCAAAGAAGAAACGCTAGCTACGGCCTAGCGCTTCTTCGCCTTCGCCTTCTCGCCGTCCCCGTCGACCGGCTGCGCGACGACCTCCGTCTCGCTGATCACCGCGGCGTCCACCTCGGGCGCCTTCGCCGGCGCCGGCTTGCCCATCGACACGTTGCCGCTGAACTTCGCGCCGTCCTTGATCTCGAGCCGCGCGACGCGGATGTCGCCGGTCAGCGAGCCGCTCTTCCCCAGCACGAGCTTGTCGTTCGCGACCACGGCGCCCTCGACGGCGCCGTTGATGCTCACGCCCCGCCCGCTCACCGAAGCCTTGACGTTGCCGCCCTCGCCGATCTCGACGTTGCCGGTCGCCTTGAGCTCACCCTCGACCGTTCCGCTGACGTGAAGATCGCCGTCGATGTATAGGTGGCCGACGAGCTTGTCGTTCGGTCCAAGCGAGACCGAGTTGGATTCAGCCACCCTGCTCGAAGCTTCCTGTGCGCACGTGGCCGTTGATGCTCGCGCCGTCCTCGATCTGGAGGCGCTTGGCGACGACGTCGCCGTTGATCTTGCCGGAGCGGCCGAGGAGCACCTTCTCGCGCGCGGTCACGGGACCTTCGACATCGCCGCGGACGGTGACGCTCGACCCGTCGATCAGCGCCTTGACGGTCGCCCCGGTCGCGACGTCCACGGTGCCGCCGATCCGGAGCTCGCCTTCGACGCGGCCCTGCACGCTGATGCTGCCGGCGTAAACCAGGCGGCCGTCGAGGCTGTCACCGGTGCCGAGCGTGAACTTGTTCTGGCCCGAGTCACGCTTCGTTTCGGTGCCGTTTTCCGATTCGTCGTGGATGGCGGATTCCGCCACTTGAGTGTCCATAAAACAACCCCCGAGATGTGTGATGGCGATTGGGTAAGACGAAGGCTGAAAGGATACTTCAGAGCCTTGCGACGCCCGGTTAAGAATCGACTGCGGTTGCCAGGCAACGCGGTGTAGCGCGGAGATCAGAGCGAGGCGGACGGCGTGCATGAGCGCGTTCGACGCGCTTTTGACGGCCGGGCCCCTCGCTCATAAACTCGCCGCACCACGCCGCCTTGAACGGCTTGGTCTGGCGACAGCCACCGGGTTCTCCAGGAGGCCCAGATGAAGACTCGCTTAGCCGTGTTGAGCGCCGCAGTGGTTTTTTCGCTTGCCGCGCTGCTCCTCGTGAGCCTCGCCGGCCCCGTGCGCTCAGTGCACGCCGGCGGCGGCGGCTGCCCGGTCGACTACGCCGCCGGCTTCTACGCGTTCAACGGGCAGTCCTACGCGACCGGTGTTGCCGTCCTCCCCGCCCCGGTCGCGACCGCCGGCGCGATCTTCATCACGCCTGACTCGCCCCTGTCGCTGACCGGCACGCTCAGCGGCTACTACACGATGAACGCGCGCGGCACGGTCACGCGCACGGACTTCACCGGCACGCTCGCCATGGTCGCCGGCCACTGCTACGGCTCGGCCACGATCACGCCGACCAGCGGCTTCACGACGCACTGGGACCTCGTGCCGTCCGGGTGGAGCAACGGCGGGGTCGCCACCGAGGTGATGTTCGTGGAGACCGACTCGTTCCGCAGCGGCACGCTCACCGCGGTGCCTATGTAAGCGAGCGTCCCAATCGTGTGCACACAACCGGCGCGGGGAGCGCTCGACGCGCGGTTGTGTGCACACAACCGGGCCCCGCGGCGGGAGAGCGGGCGATGGGAATCGAACCCACGTAACCAGCTTGGAAGGCTGGCGCACTGCCATTGTGCTACGCCCGCGTTTCGCTTCGCGAAAAATAGCCCGGAGGGGATTCGAACCCCTGATCTCCACCTTGAAAGGGTGGCGTCCTGGACCAACTAGACGACCGGGCCGAGGCGAATCGATTTTCCCCGATCGGCGGAGTGTCCAACAGAATGGTGGGCGGCGAGGGTTTCGAACCCCCGACCTCCAGCATGTCAAGCTGGCGCTCTCCCAGCTGAGCTAGCCGCCCGAGGGAACCCATATTCTAGTTTGGTGCCCTCGTTCATCGGCCGGAGAACGCCGCGCCGCGAGGACGAGCACCTCATCACCGGGCGCGGCCGGTACGCGTCCGACATCCACCCCGACGGCCTCGTGCACGTCGCTTTCTGCCGCTCGCAGGTGCCGCACGCGCGCATCCGCGCGATCGACCGCTCGACCGCGCAATCGATGCCCGGGGTGCTCGCGATCTGGAGCGCTGAGGACCTGCCCGAGACCGTCGCCGGCCTCAGCGACTTCGGACCTCCCGACATAGAGCAGCGCGGCCGCCCGATTCTCAGCCGCGACGAGGTCAACTACAGCGGCGAGGCGTACGCCTTGGTCGTCGCCGAGACCGAGTACCAGGCGCGCGACGCGGCCGAGGCCGTGTTCACCGAGTTCGACCCGCTGCCCGCCGTCGCGGGTGCGATGAACGCCATCGCGGAAGGCGCGCCCCTCGTGCACGACGACATGAAGAGCAACGTCGCGCAGTCAGCGCCGATCGCCTTCGGCGACATCGACGCGGCGTTTGCCGGCGACGCCGTCGTCGCCCGCATCACGCTGCACACCGACCGCGTCGCAGGCGCCGCCATGGAGCCGCGGTCGGTCACCGCGCAGCCGGACGGCGACGGCCTGAAGGTCTGGTCGTCGACGCAAAACGTCTTCGGCGTTCGTGGCGCGATCGCGTCCTCCCTCGGGATCGACGAGAAGCACGTCCGCGTGATCGCCGAGGACGTGGGCGGCGGATTCGGCGCCAAGGGCAGCCCGTTCCCGGAGGAGGTCCTAGTCGCGCTCGCCGCGCACCGCCTGCAGCGGCCGGCCACCTGGACCGCGACCCGCAGCGAGGACGGCGCGACCACCGCGCAGGCGCACGGGTCGACGATCGAGCTCGAGATCGCGGCGAGCAGGGACGGCAAGGTGCGCGGGCTGCGCGGCCGCCTCGTGCACGACATCGGTGCGTACGCCGGGTCCGGCGCCGGGCAGCCCGGGATCATCGCCTCGCACATGGTCTCGGCCTACGCGCTGCCCGCCATGCGCATCGAAGGCGTGCTGGTCTACACCAACGCGGTGCCGACCGGCTTCATCCGCGGCGGCGGGCGGCCGCTCGGCAACTACGCGATGGAGCGCGCGATAGACCAGCTCGCGCGCGCGCTCGGCCTCGACCCGGTCGAGGTCCGCCGGCGCAACCTCATCCAGCCCGAGCAGGTCCCGTACACGACCGGACTTCCCGGCGGGCGCCACGGCGTCGTCTACGACAGCGGCGACTACCCGAAGCTCCTCGAGATGGCCGTCGATGCGATCGGCCCGCGCGCCGAGGCGGACGGCCGGCTCGTGGGCGTCGGCGTCGCCTGCTGCGTCGAGTCCACGGCGTTCGGCCGCGGCGAGCCGGCGCGCATCACTGTCGACCGGTCGGGTACGGCGCACGTCTACGTCGGCTCCACGCCGCAGGGCCAGGGCCACGAGACGATGGCGGCGCTCGTCGTCGCGGAGCGGCTCGGCTGGCCGTACGAAAAGATCCAGGTCACGGCCGGCGACACCGCGCAGGTGGGCTTCGCCCTGCTGACCGCCGGGAGCAGGAGCGCCGTGCAGGTCGGCAACGCCGCCTCGAAGGCCGCGGCCGCGATGCGGCGCGTGCTGCTCGATCGCGCCGCCGAGGTCCTCGAGGCCGACGCGCACGACATCGTGCTCGAGGACGGCCGCGTGTCGGTCCGGGGCGCGCCCGCGACCAGCCGCGCCATCACCGACGTCATCCCCGAGGAGGGCCTCGCCGTCAGCGAGGCGTTCGACCCCGCCCGTCCTCTCACCTTCTCCAGCGGATGCCACGCCGCGATGGTCGCCGTCGACCGGGAGACCGGCCAGGTCGAGGTTCTCCGCTACGTCATCGTTCACGACACGGGCAAGGCGATCAACCCGCTGACCCTCGAGGGCCAGCTGCTCGGCGGCTTCGCGCACGGGCTCGGCTACGCGCTCTACGAGTCCGCGATGTACGACTCGGACGGCGCCCTGCGGACGCCGAGCTTCCTCGACTACACGATCGTCAGCACCGGCGAGATCACCGCGACGCCGGAGCTGCTCCACATCGACACGCCGACCGACTCCAACCCGGAGGGCTTCAAGGGCGCCGGAGAGAGCGGCACCATCCCCGTGCCCGCCACGATCTCCGCGGCGATCGAGGACGCGATCCGCCGCGTGAAGCCCGACGCCGTCGTCGACCACCTGCCGATGTCGCCCGACCGCGTCCACGAATTGCTTGCCTGATACAGCGTCGCCGTCGTCGGTCGACTGGAAACGCAACCTCGCCGCGCTGTGGTTCGCCGAGTTCACGGCGATCTTCGGCTTCAGCTTCGCGTTTCCGTTCCTCTCGATCTTTCTCTCGCAGGACCTCGGTGTCCATGCGGGCCGCGACCTCGACCTCTGGACGGCCGTGTCGGCCAGCGCCTCCGGCGTTGCGATGGCCATCGCGAGCCCGATCTGGGGGATGCTCGGCGACCGGTTCGGACGCAAGCCGATGCTCATCCGCTCGATGCTTGGTGGCGCGATCACGGTAGGCCTGATCTTCTTCGCGCAGAACCCGTACCAACTGGTCGTCCTCCGCCTCGCGCAGGGCGCGACGAGCGGCACCGTCGCCGCGGCGACCGCGCTGGTGGCCGCCGAGACGCCGCGCCCGCGGGTCGGGTGGGCGCTCGGCGTGGTCACCTCGGCGGTCGCGCTCGGCGGCGCGATCGGTCCGGTGGTCGGCGGTCTCGCCGGCTCGGTGTTCGGGCTCCGGCTGGTGTTCCTCGGCGGCGGCTTCCTGCTGCTGATCTCGATGATCCCCGTCCTCCTGATCGTGCAGGAGAGCCCGCGGCGGGTGATTGAGGGCCCCCGGCCGAGCACGCTCGCCCTCATTCGCGCTAAGCCCGGCCTGGTGCGCGCGCTCGCCGTGCTCATCGGCACCCAGGGGCTGGTGACGGTGGTGACGAGCGCGACCCAGATCCTCGTCGTCCTGAAGCTGATCGACGTGGCGCGCACCGCGGCCTCGGCGGCCGCCGGCTTCGGCTTCGGGGCCCAGGGCGTCGCCAACAGCATCTCCGCCGTGAGCTACAGCAGGATCACGCGCCGCTTCGGCTACGTCGGCACCACCGCGGTGGCGGCGCTCCTCCTGGCCGGCGCCGTGGCGCTGCTCATCGTCGCGCCGACCGCGGTCTGGATCGTCGCCGTCGTCGGCTTCGTCGGCCTTTTCAACGGCACCGTGATCCCCGCGACCGCGACGATGATCGGCCTCGAGACGCCGCCCGAGGCGCAGAGCACCGTCTTCGGCTTCAACGCGAGCTCGGTCGCGATCGGCTTCTCGATCGGCCCGCTCATCGCCGGAGGCGTCGCGGCGACCGCCGGCGTGGACACCGCGTTCGCCGTGTGCGCCGTGCTGAGCCTCGGGCTGGCGGCGCTCATCGCGATCGGAGCGCGCGAGCCCGGCCGCTAGAGGCTGCGGCCGATGGTGTCGCTAGACTGAGTTCTCCTCATGCCCGAACGAACAACGCCGCCCGAAAACGTCATCGACCAGTCGAAGCGCTACCAGGCGACCGTGCACACGACGCGCGGGGACTTCGTCATCCAGCTCGTGGATCCGAAGGTCGCGCCGCAGACGGTGAACAACTTCGTCGCCATCGCGCAGGAGCACTACTACGACGGCCTCACCTTCCATCGCGTCGTGCCCGGCTTCGTCGTCCAGGGCGGCGATCCGCTCGGGAACGGCACCGGCGGCCCGGCCTACAAGCTGCCGGACGAGAGCAACCCGTCGAAGTGGTCGCGGGGCACTGTGGGCATGGCCTCGAGCGCGGCGGGCGTCAGCGGCTCGCAGTTCTTCATCACGATCGGCGACGCCCCGTTCCTCGCCAGCAACGGCGTCTACAACCACTTCGGCGACGTGATCTCCGGAATGGAGGTGATCGACACCATCCGCCAGGGCGACCGGATGACGTCGATCGACATCGCCGCCACGTGAGGATCTCCGTCGTGGCCGCCCTCTTGGCGGCCTTCGTTTTCGCGGCGGCCTGCGGTTACCCCGACCCGTACACGACGACCGGTCCGGTCGCGAACGAGAGCCCGGCCCACGGAAACCCGACGCCCAACACCGACGACTTCCACGAGGGCGATGGCCTTCCTGCCGTCACCTATCCGGACGGGCTCAAGGTCATCGACATCACGAAGGGCACCGGCGCCGTCGCGCACACGGGTGACTCCGTGACCGTCGACTACACGGGCTGGCTCACCGACGGAACGGTTTTCGACTCGAGCCGCGGCCGCAACCAGACGTTTCCGTTCACGATCGGGAAGGGCGACGTCATCCCCGGCTGGGACGAGGGCGTGCCCGGAATGGCCGTCGGCGGCAAGCGGAAGCTGATCATCCCGTCGGCGCTCGCCTACGGCGCGCAGGGACAGACCGACCCGAACACGGGCGCGACGATCATCCCGCCCGACGCGACGCTCGTCTTCGCGATCACGCTGGTCAGCGTCAAGCCCGGGCCGACGCCGTCGCCGCACCCGTCCCCGACACCGTTCGGCAGCCCGACCCCAACCCCGAGCGCGAGCCCAAAGCCCAGCTAGCTCGGCGACGACCGGCCTGGGCCGCTAGGTGACGGTGAGCGTCCCGTGCATGCCGGACTGCTCGTGCCCCGGCTGATCACAGAAGTACGTGTACGTCCCCGCCGCCACGTTGCTCGCCGTGAAGACGGTCGAGTCACCCGCGGAGATGAGGTCGCTGCCGGCGAGCCGGTTGCCGCTCGAGTCGCGGATCACCAGGTCGTGCGAGATGCTGCCGCCGTTGACGAGGAAGAACGTGAGCGTCCCGCTCTTCGCGTCGATCGACGCGGGGTCGAACTTGAACTCCGTCAACGTGACCTTGATCGAGCCCGCCGGCTGGCCGCCGCTGTTGCCACCACCGCCGCCGCACGCGGCGACGCCGAGGACGAGCCCGACCGCCAACGCGAGCGCCGCGATTCTCACCGGGCGAGGTTCGCGAACACGTACAGGATGATGAAGAGGAAGATCCACACGACGTCGACGAAGTGCCAGTACAGGGTCACGGCGCTCACGCCGACATGGTGCTGCGAGCTGAACTGCCCGCGCGCCGCGCGGTAGAGGATCAGCGTCAGCAGGACCAGGCCGCCGAGCACGTGGGCCCCGTGGAAGCCGGTCATGGTGAAGAAGGCGCTGGCGAAGCTGTTCGCGGTGAGCGTCAGGCCGCGGCCGAACGCCGAGATGAACTCGTAGAGCTGGCCGAACTCGAATCCGAGCCCGAGCACGATCGTCGCGATCTGGAGGATGAAGAACCGGCGCCGGTTGTCGTGCGCGATCGCCTCCGTCGCGAAGTGGCACGTCACGCCGCTGGACAGCAGGATCACGGTGTTGATTACCGGGATGGGATACCAGTTGACGTAGAACTCGGGCGTGTTCGACGGAGGGGGCGGCGGCCACTGCAGGTGGGAGCCGAACAGGTAGAAGTACATCGCGAAGAGGCTTCCGAAGAACATGACCTCGGAGGCGAGGAAGATGAGCATTCCCATCATCCCGGGCTTGATGGCGGGGTACTCGACCTCCTGGGGCCGAATCGTCGCGACAGCCATTACTTAGTGATGCACCTCGTCCCCGCCGGCGTCCTCGGTCGGATACATCCGCACGTCCTCGACCAGCACCCAGCCGACCACTCCGGCCAGGAAGATGATCGCGCCGATCACCGCGAAGACGATGCGCACCGGTGCCGGGAACGGAATGGCCGCGAGCGCGAGCGGCAGCATGCCGAGGCAGATGATGAACGGCCAATTGCTGCTCGGGAACAGGTGGATGCCGAGCGTGTGGGCACGGGCTTCGTAGTCCACGACGTTGTTAACGGGCTCGGGCAGCGCGAGGTCGAAACGCGAGACCTCGAGGCGCGCCGGGTCGGCCGCCTGCCAAGCCCGAAACGCCGCCGACGCCATCGTCCCGGACGGCCAGAGCTTGTAGCCGCAGTTGCGGCAGTGGTCGATGAACCGGGCCGTCAGGAGGCCGCAGCGGGGACATTCCACGGCCAGGCTCGGGTTCGAAACGTCGACGTAGCGAGGCTTTTTGGCTTTGGCCACGGTTCGGTTCGGATTCTAGTGGATGCCCTGCACGCAACCGGGCACCGGCCTCGCCCTCACCCGCGTCCGTGGGATACTTTCTCGCCGTGCGAGTGCTGAGGCTGCTGCTCTGGACAATCGGTCTTGTCCTCGGCGCAGTCGCATTGAGCGCCTGCGGCATCGGCGGGCTCTCGCCGATCTTCCCGACCCCGGTGTCCGGCAACGGCCAGGACATCTACAACCTCTACGAGCTGATCTCGATCCCGGCGATCATCATCTTCGTCGGCGTAGAGCTGGCCCTCCTGTGGGTCGTGGTCAAGTACCGGCGCGCGCGCCAGGCGCTCGACTACGTGCCGCCCCAGGTCCATGGCAACACGATGCTCGAGGTCGTGTGGACCGTCATCCCCCTGATCGTCGTCCTGGCGATCGCCGGCGGCAGCTTCTTCGTGCTGCAGAAGGACTTCCAGCCCGTCGACTCCTCGAACTACACGATCGTCGTGAGCGGTCACCAGTTCGGTTGGGACTACGCGTACCCCGATAAGGGCGTCGTCGTGCACCAGGAGGGCACGTTGGCCAGCGACGTCACGCCCTTCGTTGTGCCCACGCACAAGCTCATCCGCCTCCAGTTCGAAGGCACCGACGTCATCCACTCATGGTGGGTGCCCGCGATCTCCGGCAAGACGGATGCGGTGCCCGGCTACGACAACTATTCGTGGATGAAGATCGACCAGGACTGCGGCAACGACGTCGAGCACAGCACCTGCAGATGGCGCGGCGAGTGCGCCGAGCTGTGCGGGGTCGGCCACTCGACCATGCAGATCATCGTGGTCGCGGTGGACCAGGCCGGTTTCGACTCGTGGATCAAGCTGCAGCAGGGAAAAGCGCAGGCACCAAGCTAGGATGAGAAAGTAGATGGCAGCGACGACGGTTCTGCCTCGCCCGAAGGCCTATGACGACACGTTCTGGAAGCCGATCAGCCTCTGGCTGACGACGACCGACCACAAGCTGATCGGGATCATGTACATGGTCACCGGCATCCTCAGCTTCGTCGTCGGCGGCATCCTTGTGCTGATCGTCAGGCTGCAGCTGTCGGCCCCGAACCAGAAGGTCGTCGACCCCGACACCTACAACCAGCTGATCTCGGCGCACGGCGTGACGATGATCTTCTTCTTCGTCACGATCTTCCTGACCGGCATCGCGAACTACATGGTGCCGATCATGATCGGCGCCCGCGACATGGCTTTCCCCCGCGTGAACCTGCTCGGTTTCTGGCTCGTGCCGGTCTCGATCATCCTTTACTACTCCGGCTTCTTCACCGGTGGCGCGCTCAACGCCGGCTGGACCGGCTACGCGCCGCTCACCGAGAAGGCCTACCAGTCGCACAGCCTGGGCGTCGACTTCTGGGCGCTGAGCATCATCGTCTGGGCGATCAGCGGCATCATGGCCTCGACCAACTTCCTGACCACGATCGTGGCGCTGCGCGCGCCGGGCATGAAGCTGACCCGCCTGCCGCTGTTCGTGTGGGCGCAGATCTCGACCTCGATCCTGCTGCTCGTCGTCGGCGCCCCGCTAGCGGCCGCAATGATCCTGCTCGAGTTCGACCGCCAGCTCGGGACGCAGTTCTTCACGACCCAGGGCCGGCCGGTGCTCTTCCAGCACCTGTTCTGGTTCTTCGGCCACCCCGAGGTCTACATCATGATTCTGCCCGGCTTCGGCATGATCTCCGAGATCATCCCGGTGTTCGCGCGCAAGCCGATCTTCGGCTACATGTCGATGGTCGCGGCGCTCTTCGGCATCGTCTTCCTCTCCATGACCGTGTGGGCGCACCACATGTTCACGGTCGGCATGAACACCTATGTCGAGGGCTTCTTCATGCTCATGACGATGCTCATCGCCGTGCCGACGGGCATCAAGTTCTTCAACTGGATAGCGACCGCCTGGTGGGGCGCCATCGAGTTCACCATTCCGATGAAGTTCGCTTTCGGCTTCCTCGCGACCTTCCTCATCGGCGGCATCACCGGTGTGTATCTCGCCTCGGTGCCGGTCGACACGCAGCTGCACCAGTCCTACTACGTGGTGGCCCATCTCCACTACGTGCTGTTCGGGGGCAGCGTGTTCACCATCTTCGCCGGGATCTACTACTGGTTCCCGAAGATCACGGGCCGCATGCTCAACCGCACCCTCGGGGAATGGAACTTCTGGACCCTCTTCGTCGGCTTCAACGGAACCTTCCTGATCATGCACACGCTCGGGCTCGAGGGCATGCCGCGGCGCATCGCCACCTACACGAACGAGGCGTGGGCGACGACGAACCTGATCATCACCGTCTCGTCGTTCCTGATCGCGTTCTCGGTCCTGCTCTTCCTGATCAACGTTGTCCGCAGCTGGCGAGGCGGCGTGCCTGCCGGCAACGACCCCTGGGTCGCCAACACGCTCGAGTGGGCGACCACGTCGCCGCCGCCGCCGTACAACTTCGAGCGCGTACCGCCGGTGCGCAGCTTCATGCCGCTGCGCGACCTTCGTGAGTCGGGCGAGCTGGTGCCGGAGATGGCGCCGCTCGAGCCGTCACCGGCCTGATGTTCCTCGCCGGCGAGTGGGTCGACGCGTGGCTCTTCATGAGCATCACGTTCCTGGTCGCTTCGGCGGGCGTCATCGGGCTGGGTTGGTATGTGCTGCGCGGTGACGCGCGAAACCGCGCCGCCGAGAACATGCTCGAGAGTCCGCCCGAACCCGCCGAGAACGAGCCGCACCACCACTAGATCGGTCGCTGCGGGTGACGCACCTTTAGACAGGTAGTCAACCTGCCCTCTGCGTAATCTTCACGCATAGGTCCGAACCTGATCGATCTTGTCGTTCTCGCCGCTACGGTCGTCGGCGTCGCCAACGGCTTCAGTCGAGGCTTCTGGCTGTCGCTCGCGCAGTACCTCGGCCTGCTGCTCGGCGTGGTCGTCGGCGCAGCCGCGGCTCCTGCGCTTCTCGACTATCTCGGCATCACGAGCCCGGTGGCCCGGCCGCTCGGCGGGGTTCTCGTACTGATCATCGGCGGCAGCCTCGGATCGAGCATCGGATTCGCGGCCGGGCAGCCGATCCGGCACCGGATTCTCCGCGAGCGCATTCACTCGCTGACCGATTCGATCAGCGGCGCCGGGCTGTCGGCCATCGCCGTGCTGATGATGTGCTGGTTTCTCGGCGTCACCTTCTCCAACGGACCGAGCCCCGACCTCGCCGTCCTCCTGCAGCGCTCGACTGTCCTCCATGCGCTCGACTCGGTCGCACCGCGGCCGCCCGGCTTCATGACCCGGGTGCAGAACATCCTCGCGAACGTCTCGTTCCCGCCGGTGTTCGCGGGGCTCGAGCCGACGCTGCCGGGCGCGCTGCCGATCCCGTCATCTGTGGATACGCCCGGCATCAAGGCGGCGGCCCAGGTCACCGTCAAGGTGGTCGGCACCGGCTGCGGAGGCCTCGTGACGGGCAGCGGTTTTCCGATCGGCGACGGCCTGATCGTGACGAACGCTCACGTCGTCTCGGGCACGAGCGACCACCGGATCCAGACGCCAGGTGGCTCGGTGTTTCCCGCGACCGTCATCTTCTTCGACCCCGAGGTCGACGTCGCGATCCTGAGCGTTCCGAATTACACCGGGCCCGCGCTGCAGTTCGCGAAGGGCGACCGCGGCACGGGCGGCGCGGTCATCGGTTACCCGGGCGGCGGCCCCGAGCGCGTCGAGCCCGCGGTGGTTGACGGCGCGGTGACCGCCGAGGGACGCGACATCTACAACTCGAGCCTGGTTACGCGGCAGATCTTCGTGCTGCAGTCGACGGTGCGGCCGGGCAACTCCGGGGGGCCGCTGGTGGATACGCAGGGTCGGGTCCTCGGGATCGTGTTCGCGACGTCGGCCAGCGACCCGCAGCAGGCCTACGCCCTCACGGACCAGGAGATAACGAAGGACCTGCAGAAGGGCCAGAACAGCGCCGCCGAAGTCGACACCTCCGAGCGCGCCTGCGCGGCGTAAATAGCGCCGTCAAACCAACTACTCCAGCCTGCAAGGAGGCCGGGAGGGGACGCTGCAGTAACTGAATCGTCCCCTCCTAACCTCCCCACTACGTGGGGAGGGACCGCTCAACCCCGATCTCCTCCCCGCTTCGCGGGGAGGCCGGGAGGGGACAAACCAACTACTCCGGCCTGCAGGGAGGCCGGGAGGGGACGAACCAGCTACTCCGACTTGTCCTGCTTCTCGAACTCCGCTTCGGGTTTGCCTTCCTCGATAAGCAGCACCGGGATGCCGTCGACGATCGGGTAGATGACCCGGCAGTTCGGGCAGTACAGGCCGTGCGGCTCCCGCAGCTGGATCTTGGTGTGGCACTTGGGGCACGCCAGGATTTCGAGGAGGTCGGGCGAGATCACCCCCGGATAGTACCCTCGGAACGTGATCGAGGACCTCATCGACCTCGTGGACTGGCGCCGCCGCGTGGGCGACCTCTACCGCCTGAGCTCCCTCGCCGATTTCCGCGCCAGGCGAGACGACCTGTTCAAGCATCATCCGCAGTCCCCGATCGAGCCGGAGGAACGCGCGGCCTTCCGCGGCCTCGCCTACTTCGACCCCGACCCCGCCTACCGCGTGGGCGCGCGGGTCGAGCCCGGGCCGGGTGACGACCTCGAGATCGACACCGGCGGCTCCGACGGCGTCATCCGCTACCGCCGCGCGGCGAAGCTGGTCTTCGACCTGCAGGGCGAGCGCTGCTCGCTGACCGTCCTCGCGCTCGTGCAGTACGGCGGCGGGCTGTTCGTCCCCTTCAAGGACGCGACCTCGCGCCGCGAGACCTACGGCGGCGGACGCTACCTCTTCGACACCGCGAAGAACACCGACGGCCACGTCCTCGATGTCGTCACCGGCTCCGTCGAGGTGACCATCGACTTCAACTTCGCCTACAACCCGTCATGCGTCTACAGCCCGCGGTGGGCCTGCCCGCTCGCGCCGCCGGAGAACACGCTGCGCGTCCCCGTCCGCGCCGGTGAGCGCATGTACGAGCATCCGACCGTCTAGGCCGCGTTCGCTCCGCGAACGAGCTTGATCATCCTGCCGGCCCGGGCGATCGCCTCGGGAGTCGGCAGGGTCGGGTTGTTGAACGTGAAGCCGCCGAACCCCGCGTCGACGTAGCGCTGAAGGATCTCGGCCGCGCGGTCCGGCGTCGCTATCTGGATCATCGGCCGGCGCTGCTCCGGGATGTGCTCCATGATCGCCGCGCCGTCGCGCTCGTGGTCGACGAGGATGATGCCGATCCCGAGCGTCAGCAGCACGTCCGCCGGATTGCGGCCGATCGCCGCGCAATGCTCCTCGAAGACGCCCTTCTTGCGCTTCAGGTCGTCGAGGTCGCCGCCGAACCAATGGCCGATGTCGCCACGCCGGGCCAGGATCCGCAGCGTCTTGCGCTCGCCGCCGCCGCCGATGAGGATCTTTGGCCCGCCGGGCTGCACCGGGCGCGGTGAGTTGAGCGCGCGATCGATGTGGTAGTGCTTGCCGGTGAACGACGGCCGCTCCTCGGTGAACATCAGCTTCGCGATGGTGACCGCCTCGTCCAGGCGCTCCATCCGCTCGGCGATCGGCGGGAACTCGAAGCCGTACCCCTGGTGCTCGGACTCGTTCCACGCCGCACCGATCCCGAAAATCGCGCGGCCCTTCGAGACCACGTCGAGCGTGGTGACCTCTTTGACCAGCAGAGCGGGATTGCGATACGTGACGCCGGTCACGAGGGTGCCGAGCTTCACGCGCGACGTGTTGGCGGCAATCGCCGACAGCGTCGTGTACGCCTCGAGCATCGGGGCCGTCTCCGGACCGACGCCACCGATCTGATAGAGGTGGTCCATCACGGTGACCATGTCGAAGCCGGCGGCCTCGGCGGCCTTCGCCTGCTCGACGATGCGATCGAAGATCTCCTCCGGCCTGGCGCCGGGGAAGGTGTAGTTGGGCATGTGGAAGCCGAAGAGAACGTCCATGCCTTCAAGAACGCCGCCGCCGCGCGCGAAATGCCATAGATAAGATTCACAGGGAACGCGATGTCCATAGACGAAGGACGTAACGGTCGGGCGCCCGCCTTTCAGCTCCAGCAGGTCGACGGCTTCCTCGAGGTCGCGCGCCGTGGCAGCGTCAGCCGCGCCGCCGAGGCGCTCTTCATCACCCAGCCGACCCTGACCGCGCGCCTGCACGGGCTCGAGCGCGAGCTCGGCGCGAAGCTCTTCGTGCGGACGCCACGCGGCATGCGCCTGACCGAAGCCGGCCGCGCGTGGGTGCCGTTCGCCGAACGCGCGATGCGCGCGCTGGTCGAGGGTCGCGACGCGCTCGAGCAGGTGACCTCGGGCTCTGCGGGTCACCTGATGCTGGCGAGCGCCCCGGCGGTTAGCACGTACGTGCTTCCGGCGCTGCTGGAGAAGTTCGTCGCCGCTCATCCGTCGGTGGAGGTCTCCGTTCGCACGGGGCACACCGAGGACATCGTCGACATGGTGCTCCGCGAGGACGTGCAGCTCGGTCTCGGCCGCGTCATCCATCACCCCGACCTCGAGCTCCGGCCGTTCCACAGAGAGGGGCTGGTCCTCGTCTGCGCGCCCGACCACCCGTTCACGAGACGCCGCTCGGTGACCATGGCCGACGTGACGAACGAGAAGCTGATCATGTTCGACCGCACGTCGAGCTACTACGAGATCACGCACTCCGCGCTGCTCGCCTCGGGCGTCAAGCTCAGGCGCTACATGGAGCTCGACTCCATCGAGGCGTCGAAAAAGATGGTCGAGCGAGGCCTCGGCGTTGCGCTGCTGCCCGCGACCGCCGTGCTGCGCGAGGTCGAGGCGAACCGGCTGAGCCGCGTGAAGCTGCGCGAGGCGCCGCCGATGTACAACACGATCGCGGCGTTCCGCCGGCGCGACGCGGGCCGGCCCGAGGGTGTCGTGGCGGCGTTCCTCTTTCTGCTGAACACCAGGGAAGCCGTTTCGCCGGTATAGCCGTCGCCTATCGACGCAATCAAATCAATTGATTTGACTGATAGGTTACTCGCCCGTAATCTCGCCGTCATGAACACGACCGAGCCGACCCGCGAGCAGCCGTCCGGTGAACCGTCCGTCCACGAATGCCAGTGTCCGGAACCCTGCAACTGCGACCACGAGAACGAGTAGAACCCGCCGGTACCAGCGTTAGAAATTCGACTTGAAGGGAGGTCCCGAAAACATGGAGCTCATCGCGTCTCCCCTTCTGCCTGAAGGGTTCAAGGTTCCCGCCTCGCGCAACGAGAATCCCAGCGCCCGGCTGAGGAAGCTCCTGGCAGCGAAGCCGTACGTCTTCGGCCCTGGCGTGTACGACCCCTTCGGCGCAGAGCTGGTGATGTACCACGGGTTCGACGCGGTGTACTTCAGCGGTTACTCCTTCGCGATCGGCCACCTCGGCACGACGGACATGGACCTCTACTCGTCGGTCGAGATCGCCGACGGCGCGCGCCGCACGGTGGCCGCGCTGCGCAAGTTCCAGCTGACGATGGCGACGGGCGACCCGGAAAAGAACATCAAGCCGGTCCACCTCGAGATCCCTCCCGTCGTCGTCGACATGGACGCGGGCTACGGCAACGTCTTCAACGTCCAGCGGACCACCGACCTCTACGTCCGCGCCGGCGTCGCCGCCGCGCACATCGAGGACCAGGTGATGCCGAAGCGGTGCGGGCACATCGCGGGCAAGGGGCTCATCCCCGCCACGGAGTTCGTGGGCAAGCTGAAGATGATGCGTGCCGCCGCCGACGACCTCGGGGCGAAGGACTTCGTCGTCATCGCCCGGACCGACGGCGTGTCCGCGACCGAGGCGCCAGAGTCAAAGCGCGGCATCGAGCTCGCGATCGAGCGAGGCCTTCGCTACATGGACAGCGGCGTGCCCGACCTGTTGTGGTGCGAGTTTCCGACCGCGGCCCGCGGGCCGGTCGAGCAGTTCTGCGGCGAGATCCGCAAGCGCTTCCCGAAGGCACGCTTCGCGTTCAACTACTCGTCTTCGTTCAAGTGGCAGAACGAGAAGAACCCGATGACATGGGATGACCTCGGTCAGCTGGGCGTCGGGTTCATCTTCATCACGCTGGCATTGCAGCACGCCGCCGGCTACGGGATGTCGATGCTGCTGAACGACCTGAAGCGCGACAAGCAGGACGGCTACATCGCCCTGCAGCGCAAGGAGTGGGCGGACGGCGTCGACGTGCCGACGAAGAGCCACCACGAGTTCACCGGCGTGCCCTACCACCAGCACGTGGGCCACGTCTACGGCGCCTCTCGCCTGAGCGAGGAGATCGACGAACACCTGGAGGTTTCGCAGGTCGTCTAACTTCGCAAGGGGGACAGGTCCCCCTTGCGGAAACCCCCTCTCCCAGCGATGTTCGGAGCCGCCCTGCAGGCCGCGTCATGGCTCGGCATCGCCGAGCCATCCCGGCCGCGATGGGGTGCTCCGTCCGTACGTAGCATTTCCTCGATGCTTCTATACCCGTTCCGTTGGTTGCGCTGGCTCATCGGCAGCCTGCTCGCGCGCTTCGGCCGCCCGCCGGACTACGTCACCTTCCTGGTCGAGGACGAGCCGCCGGCGCTGCCGGACCCGCCCGTCCCGTTCTGGCAGCGCCCGTTCTCCCGCTCGCGGCTCAGCATGAGGGAGCTCGGCGAGCGCGTCGAGGCAATCGGCCGCGACACCCGGATCAAGGGCGTGATCCTGCACCTGCGGCCGGTCCCCTTTTCGATGGCGGGGCTCCAGGACCTGCGCGAACACATCGGCCGGCTGCGCGGCAAGGGCAAGCGGGTGATCGCGTGGGCGCCGTTCTACACCACCCCCACCTACTACCTCGCGTGCGCCTGCGACGAGATCCTCCTCCTGCCCACCGGCGGCGTCATGCCGCTGGGCTTCGCAAGCACCGGCATGTTCCTCTCCGACGCGCTCGCGCGTGTCGGCATCAAGGCGGACTTCGTCCAGGTCTCGCCGTACAAGTCCGCGGCCGACGTGCTGACCAGGTCGAGCATGTCGCCCGAGCTGCGCGAGCAGGTGACGTGGCTGCTGCAGTCGAACCACGACCAGCTCGTCGACGGCATCGCCTCCGGCCGCGGCATGCAACCCGACGCCGCGCGAAAGCTCATCGACGAATCGCCTTACGACGACGCGGGCGCGCTCGCGGCGGGGGCGGTCGACGCCGTCGTCACCGAGGAGCAGATCCCAGCCCGCCTCGGCACCGGGGCCCGCATCGGCGACTGGGACCAGGCGCGGCGGAAGCTGCCGCGCCCCGCGCCGCGCCTCCGGCGTGGCCGCTACGTGGCGCTGATGCGCATCGAGGGCACGATCCTCGACGGCCGCTCCGGGCGCCCGCCCATCAGGCCACCGGTGAACCTCCCGCTCATCGGCGAGGCGCGCGCCGGCGATCTCACCGTCGTGCAGCTCGCCCGCCAGGTCGCGCACGACGGGCGCGCCGCCGCGGCGGTGCTGTACGTCAACTCACGTGGCGGCTCGGCCACAGCGTCGCAGTCGATGTTCGCCGCCCTCGAAACGATCGCGGCGCGCAAGCCGCTGGTCGTGGTCATGGGGCCGGTCGCCGGCTCCGGCGGATACCTCGTCTCGATGCCCGGCCGCTGGGTGATCGCCCGCCCCGGGACGCTCACCGGGTCCATCGGCGTGCTGACCGGGAAGCTCGTCACCGCGGGCCTCTGGGAGAAGCTGACGGCGACGCGCGAGACCGTCGCCTTCGGCAAGAACGTGACGCTCGAGAGCGACGACCACGCCTTCACGCCTGAGGAGCGGCGCATCGTCGAGGCCCATGTCGCGAGCATCTACGAGTCGTTCCTCAAGCTCGTCGCGGCGAGCCGGCACCTCGATCGCGACGCCGTCAAGGCGATCGCGGACGGCCGCGTGTGGACCGGCGCCCAGGCGCTCGACCGCAAGCTGATCGACGAGCTCGGCGGCCTCGACGCGGGGATCGCAAAGGCGCGGGCGCTCGCGTCGCTGCCCGAGAGCGCACGGGTCATCGAGGTGCAGCCGCCGAAGCGCTCCGCGCCGCCGCGCACCCTGCCGACCGCGGCGTCGCTCGCCGGCTACGTGCTCGACGGCGTGAGGATGCTGAACCGCGCTCGCGCGCTGGCGATGATGGACGTCGTCGTCGACTCCGACCTGTTCTAGCTGAGCTCCGGGTACCGTTCCGGCCGCCGCTCGCGCATCATCTCGTAGACGCGCGCGACCATCGACTCGCGGTTCGGCTTCGTGAAGTAGTCGCCGTCGGGTCCGTACGCGGGACGGTTCGGCGACGCGGGGAGCGTGCGCGGCGCCGCATCGAGCGACCACCAGCCGTTCTGCTGCTCGAGGACCTGCTGCATCATGAACGCGGACGCGCCGCCGGGCACGTCCTCGTCGACGAACAGCACGGCGTGCGTCTTCTCCAGCGATCGCGAGATTACGCCGGTGAGGTCGAACGGGTTGAGCGTCTGCACGTCGACGACCTCCGTCGACACGCCGAGCTCGTCCAGGTCGCGCGCCGCGTCGAGCGCGATCGCGCAGCACGCGCCGTAGGTCACGAGAGTGATGTCGGTCCCCTCGCGGAGGATCTCCGGCACGCCGAGCGGCACCGTGAACTCGCCGAGGTTGTCCGGCACGCGCTCCTTGAGCCGGTAGCCGTTGAGCACCTCTATCACGACGGCGGGGTTGTCGCCGCGCAGCAGCGCGTTGTACATGCCCGCGGCCTGCGTCATGTTCCGCGGCACGCACACGTACATGCCGCGCAGCGCGTTCAGCACGACCGACATCGGCGACCCCGAGTGCCAGATGCCGACCAGCCGGTGCCCCTTAGTGCGGATGATCACCGGCGCCTTCTGGCCGCCGACCGTGCGCCAGTGCAGCGTTGCGAGGTCGTCCGACGCGTTCTCGAGCGCGTACATCAGGTAGTCGAGGTACTGGATGTCGCAGATCGGGCGCAGGCCGCGCATCGCCGCGCCCGTCGCCTGGCCGAGGATGGTCGCCTCTCGGATCCCGGTGTCGGTGACCCGCAGGTCGCCGTACTTCGCCTGCATGCCCTCGAAGACGAGGTTCACGTCTCCGAGCCTGCCGACGTCCTCGCCGATCACGAAGATCCGCGGGTCGCGCGCGAAGTTCGCGTCGAAGTTGCGCAGGAGCACGACGCGGCCGTCGACGGTCTCCGAGCGCTCGGAGTACGCCGGCGGAACGGCCTCGACTTTCAACGGCGAGTCCGCCGAAGAGCTGTACAGGTTGGAGTTGTAGCGCTCGTGGTTGGTGCGGCCGTACTCGTTGATGAAGGTCACGAGCTCGCCGTGGACCGGTGACTCGGCGCCGCGCATCGCCATCAGCGCCCGCTTCGCCGCCGCCATCACGACCGCCCGCGTCACCTTGGCGGTCTCCGCGAGGCCCGACGTGATCGGCTCGACCTCCGACAGCTCGCTGCGCGAGAGGATCGCCACGAGGTGGTCGCGCTCCTCGCGAATCGGCCGCTGGTAGGCCTCCCACGCCAGGTCGCGCGCGGCCTCGACGGCCTCCTTGTCCGCGGCCTCCCAGCCCTCGATCTGCGAGGCGCTCGCGAAGCCTGATTCGATGATCCAGTCACGCATGCGCGCGATGCAGTCGTAGTCGCGCTCGAACTGCAGCCGGTCCTTCGTCTTGTACCGCTCGTGGCTGCCGCTCGTCGAGTGGCCCTGCGGCTGCGTCAGCTCGACGATGTGGAAGATCGCGGGTTTCTGCTCGGTCCGGACGCGCTCGACGCCGCGCAGGTAGCCCTCGACCAGGCTCGGGTAGTCCCAGCCGCGAAGGACGTAGATGTCGATGCCGGGGCGATCGTCGGGCAGGAAGCCGCGGAGGATGTCGGAGATCGAGGCCTTGGTCGTCTCGAGCGATATCGGCACCGAGATGCCGTAGCCGTCGTCCCAGATCGACAGCGCCATCGGGACCTGCAGCACGCCCGCGGCGTTCACGGCCTCCCAGAACGGACCCTCGGAGGTCGAGGCGTCGCCGATCGTCCCGAATGCGACCTCGTTGCCGTTGCGCGAGAACCCGTCTGCGACCTCTTTCAGCTGCGGGTTGTTGCGGTACAGCTTCGAGGCGTAGGCGAGACCCACGAGCCGCGGCATCCACCCCGCGACGTTCGACACGTCCGCGCTCGAGTTGGCCATCTCGATGGTGCGGCGGAACTCGCCGTTGTCCTCGAGGAAGCGGGTGGCGAAGTGGTTGCCCATCTGCCGGCCACCGGACGCGGGCTCGGCGTCGAGGTTGGTGTCGCCGTAGAGCTGCGCGAAGAACTCGCGCACGCTGGACATGCGGGTCGCCCACATGAAGGTCTGGTCGCGGTAGTAACCGGCCCGCCAGTCGCCCGGCCGGAAGGCGCGCGCCATCGCGAGGTTGGCGACCTCCTTGCCGTCGCCGAAGATCCCGAACGTCGCGTTGCCGCGGAGCACCTCGGCGCGGCCGATCACGCTCGCGCGCCGGCTGCTGAAGGCGAGACGGTAGTCGCTGATGACCTTCTCTGGCGTCAGTTGCAGCTTCTGGTTCGACAGTGACTTCGCCAGGCGCCGTTCCTCGCTCATCGTGCTCGGGACATCAACGCCCCGGCAAGCCAACGTTACCAGCCAGACCGCCGGCTGGAAACAGCAGCCGCGCTAGGCCAGGGAGGCCGTCTCCTGGTCGTCGTCGCGCTCGTGCAGCATCCCCGGCCGGCTGGCCGCGAACGCCTTCTTCATGTGCGCGTACGCCTTGTCCATTTCACCGCGCCGCTCCAGGACCTCGGCGTACAGGCCGTGGCACTTGAGCAGGCGCTCCTCGCCGCCGATCGCGGTGAGCTCGGAGATGGCGTGCTGGAACTCGTTGTCCGCCCCCGCGGCGTCGCCGTCGCGGTCCGCGGCCAGCCCGAGCCGGATGTGCGCCTCGGCGACGTTCGGACGCTCCTCGAGCCTCTCGGCCAGGTCGAGCGCCTGGTGCGCGAACTCGCGCGCGCGCGCGACGTTGCCCTCCTCGAGGTTGAGGTCGCTGAGGCTCAGGAGGACGTGGGCCCGGCCGAGCTCGAGGTCGACCTCGTCGTGCAGCTCGAGCGAGCGGTCGAGGTGCTCGCCGCCGCGATCTCGGTCGCCCTTCGACATGAGGATGAGACCGAGATTGTTCTCGCTCACCGCGAGGTTTCGCTGGTCGCGCAGGACCTCGAACAGCGTGATCGCGCGGGTCGCGAACCGCGCGGCCTGCTCGAGCTGGCCCGCCTCGCGGTAGGCGTTGGCGACGCCGCCGTACATCACGGCGAGGCGCCGCAGGTCGGTCGCCACGCCGGAATAGTCGACCGCGGCCTCATACGCCGCGATCGCGCGGTCCCATTCCCGGTTTGCGGCGTGCGCGTTGCCGAGCACCGTGAGCAGGCGCGCCTCGGTCCCGCGCGGCACAGGCTTGATCGACCGGCAGATCGCGACCGCCTGCTCGGCGAGCTCGACGGCGCCGGGCTTCTCGGTGAGGTTCAGGAGCACGGCTTCCGAGCCCAGGCACTCGGCCAGCATCAGCCGGTCGTCGGCAGCTTCGAAATGGGCCCTCGCATCCTTGAGCAGCGGCGCAGCCTCGGCCGGGCGGCGGAGGTTGAGCAGCGAGAAGGCGACGTAGTAGCGGATCCGGCCGAGGCGGTGCGCCGACGTGCCGTGGTGCAGCAGGCGCTCGCCAAGGGCCAGCGCATCGGCGAACCGGTTCTCGACGACGAGCGATTCAAGCTCGACGAGACCGAGCTCGTCCTCGTTCGTCGCGCCGCCCGGATCAGCGAGGAAGTACTCGATGGGCTTGCCGGTCCTGCGCGCGATGTGCTCGAGCGTCGGCAGCGACGGACGCGTGCGGCCGGTCTCGATCAGGTAGATCGCGGGCGCTGTGACCTGCCCCTTGCCCACCTGGGCGAGGCTCAGGTGGGCCTCGAGCCGTGCCTGCTTCACCGCGCCCTGGCGGAGGTTTATGCCTGGCAGCCGCCTGCGGGCGGTTGCGCGGGGCGCACGCGCTTCGTTCGCGGCTCCCCGAGGCCGGCTTTCGCCGGTGTCGATCACCCGGACAGAGTAACTGAAATCGCTTAACGCCGCTCGATAAACATCCGCGGCTCTTGTAAGGGATGTTACAGCGATTTTGACGATCCCCAAATGCACTACTTGCGCCGGTAACGCCTGTGCAGTTAATTCATTACTTAGCGGCTTCGTATAGCAAGATCGTGCCGCCGCCCGATCCGCGACGCCGCTGGACGTTGCGCTGCGCGCAACGCGACCGGTCAGCCGAAAATCAGGTGACGGAGCGCGTCAGCGACGTGCGAGTCGTCCGGCGCGTCCGGCACGGCGTGGCCGTTCGTCTCGGCCGCCGCGACCAGCTTTTTGAGGTCCGCGTCTGTGACCTCGCGTCGCGTCTCGGCGAGGCGCTGGAAGCCCGCCCACGCGGCGTCTTCGACCTGGCGGCTCGGCTTCAGGCCCAGGCGGTCGAGCCGGTGCCGGAAGGCGTCACGGCTCGAACGAGCGGTCAGGACGATGCGGGACTCGTTCAATCCGACGTCCTCCGGCCGCATGATCTCGTAGCTCGTGCGCTCCTTCAGGACGCCTTCCTGCTGGATGGCGCCGGCGTGCGCAAAAGCGTTCGCCCCGACCACGGCCTTGTTCGGCTGGACCGGCGTCCCGGTCAGCTCGGCGACCAGGCGCGAGGTGCGCATGATCTCGGTGGTGTCGATCCGGGTTTCGAACCCGAACCGCTCCCTGCGCACCTTCAGCAGCATCACGATCTCTTCGAGCGACGTGTTGCCGGCGCGCTCGCCGATGCCGTTCACGGTGCACTCGACGCGCCGGGCGCCCGCGAGGAGCCCGGCCTTCGCGTTCGCGGTGGCAAGGCCGAGGTCGTCGTGGCAGTGCACGGACACGATCACGTCGCGGGCGCCGCGCGCGTGCGCGATCACGTGGGCGACGAGCTCGCCGAACTCGGTCGGAAGGCAGTAGCCGGTCGTGTCGGCCAGGTTCACGACCGTGGCGCCCGCCTCGATGAACGCCTCGACGCTCGCGACCAGGTAGTCCGGGTCGGCGCGACCAGCGTCCTCGGCCGAGTACTGGACGATCTCGCACAGCGAGCGCGCGTACGCGATCATCTCGCGACCCATCGCGAGCACCTGGTCGCGCGTCATCCCGAGCTTGCGCTCGATGTGGAGGTCCGACGAGGGCACGACGATGTGCAGCTGCGGCACCGCGGCGTCCTTGATCGCCGACCACGCGGTGTCGATCTCGTCTCGGTCGGCTCGCGCGAGGGCGGTCACGGTGACGCCGCGGATCTCCCGCGCGATCCGCCGGCAGGCGTCGAAATCGCCCGCGGACTGGACCGGGAAGCCGGCGTCGATGACGTCGACGCCGAGGCGCTCGAGCTGGCGGGCGATCCGGAGCTTGGCCGCGGTGTTCAGGTGGAAACCCGGCGCCTGCTCTCCGTCCCGCAGGGTGGTGTCCAGGACGAAGACGCGCTCGGCCGCGGCCGGCGTTCGCTCGGCGTTCTGTCCGCTCTTCGTCGTCATGTTCCTGGGCTCCCTTGAAAATGAGAAAGCCCCCGCCTCTTCAGCGGGGGCTTTGCGATCTTTCAGCTCGGCTGTTAGCTCGCTCGTGCCCCCGCGCGGGCAATGGCAAGGAGGCCGATCAGTACGAGCGAGCGCGCGTTCGTGGCCATTGCTTGGCGCAGCTTACCAAACGGTCCGGCCGCAGGGCGCGGTAGAGTGTCCCTCCCATGACTCCGGAGGAGCCTGGTCGCACCCTCGCCCAGAAGCTGTGGGACGCCCACGTCGTGCCGGGCGGAAGCTCCGCCGAGGACGAGCCCGATCTCCTTTACGTCGACCTCCACCTCGTCCACGAGGTCACCTCGCCGCAGGCGTTCGAAGGGCTGCGCATGGCCGGGCGGAAGGTGCGGCGGCCGGACCTGACGGTCGCCACGATGGACCACAACGTGCCCACGCGCGGCGGCCTCCGCGCCGCCGACGAGCTGTCGCGCAAACAGATGGAGGTCCTCCGCGAGAACTGCGAGCGCGAGGGCATCCCGCTGCACCAGATCGGCAGCCGCCGCCAGGGGATCGTCCACGTGATCGGGCCCGAGCTGGGCCTCACGCAGCCCGGGATGCTCATCGTGTGCGGCGACTCTCACACCTCCACGCACGGCGCGTTCGGCGCCCTCGCGTTCGGCATCGGGACGTCCGAGGTCGAGCTCGTCCTCGCCACGCAGTGTCTCCCGCAGCGCCGCCTGCGCGACCTGGCGGTGACCGTCGACGGCGACCTCCCGATCGGCGTGACCGCCAAGGACGTGGTGCTCGGCGTCATCGCGGTGACGGGCACTTCGGGCGGCGTCGGACACCTGGTCGAATACCGAGGCTCGACCATCCGCGCCCTCTCGATGGAGGGCCGGATGACGGTCTGCAACATGAGCATCGAATGGGGCGCCAAGGCCGGGATGATCGCGCCCGACGACACGACCTTCGCCTACCTCGAGAAGAGGCCGCACGCGCCGAAGGCCGCGGCCTGGCAGCGAGCGCTGGATTACTGGCGCTCCCTGCCCACGGATGAGACCGCCGCCTTCGACGAGGAGATCCGCATCGACGCCCGCAAGCTGACCCCCTACGTCACGTGGGGCACGAATCCGGGACAGGTCGTGCCGGTCACGGGCCGCGTTCCGCAGCCGCATTCGGACACGGACGCGCGCGCGCTCCGCTACATGGACCTCCAGCCGGGCACCGCGATCGCGGACATCGCGATCGATCGAGTGTTCATCGGGTCGTGCACCAACGCGCGGCTCGAGGACCTGCGCGCAGCCGCCGCCGTCATCCAGGGGCGGCACGTGCACCCGAAGGTCCGCGCGCTCGTCGTGCCCGGCTCGACGTCCGTGAAGCGGGCGGCGGAGGACGAGGGCCTCGACCTCCTCTTCAAGAGCGCGGGATTCGAGTGGCGCAGCGCCGGCTGCTCGATGTGCCTGGGCATGAACCCGGACATCCTCGCGCCGGGCGAGCGCTGCGCCTCGACCTCCAACCGCAACTTCGAAGGCCGGCAGGGCGCCGGCGGGCGCACGCACCTGATGAGCCCGCCGATGGCGGCCGCGGCCGCGATCACCGGCCACCTGGTCGACGTGCGCGAGCTGGTGTGACGGTGCAGCCGATCGAGAAGGTGGCCGGGACGATGGCGCCGCTCGACCGCGCCGACGTCGACACCGACCAGATCATCCCGAAGCAGTTCCTGAAGCGGATCGAGCGCACCGGCTACGGCCCTTTCCTGTTCTTCGACTGGCGCCGCGAACCGGACTTCTTCCTCAACCAGTCCCGTTTTGACGGCGCGGCGGTGCTGGTCGCCGGCGCGAACTTCGGCTGCGGGTCGTCGCGCGAGCACGCGCCGTGGGCGATCCGCGACGCCGGCTTCCGCGCCGTGATCGCGCCGAGCTTCGGCGACATCTTCCGCGCCAACGCGTTCAAGACCGGGATCCTGGCGGTCGAGCTCTCGGCGTCGCAGGTCCAGCACCTCATCGACCTCGCCAACGAGGAGCCTTCCGCGCGCCTCGAGATCGACGTGCGCGCGCAGGAGGTCCGCGGCGAGGGCTTCGCCTACCGGTTCGAGCTCGACCCGTTCATCAAGCACATGCTGGTCAACGGCCTCGACGAGATCGGCCTCGTCGAGCAGCACGGCGCGGCGATCGGGAGCTACGAGCAGCACCGCCCGGCCTGGCTGCCGTCCGTGCGCTGATTCCGGCGGCCGGCTAGATCCTCGTCAGGCAACCCGTCGAGCGGCAGCCGCCGGCGAGCCACACCTGGAAGACGGGGCTGAGCTCCTTGTTCGGCGCTCCGCGCCGGAGCACGAGCGTGAGCTGACGCGTGCACTCGATGCCGTAATCCGCATCCAGCGCGGTTCGCACCGCGGCGCGCATGGCGACGTCGGGAGAGCCGCCCGAGACAAGGTCGATGGCGATGAACTCGACGCCGAGCGCCGTCGGGTTGACGTAGACGTGGTAGCCGACCTCGGCCGGGATGCCGTAGATCACGCGACGGCTGGCGAGGTGCGGGAGCAGCTCCTGGGACGCCGCGACCGCGGCCGACGAAGGGATGACGTCAAGGCATGACTGGATCGCCGAGGCCGTCGTCTCGTCGACGGTCTTCGTCAGGTCGTCCAGCGGTCGCAGGATGGCGAAGCTTGCGACCACGGTCGTCACCACGACCAGCGTCGCGGTGAGCGGAACGAAGCGTTCGGGCAGGCGTGGTTGCCACCGCCACCGGGCCCTGATGCGCGCGAGGCTGTCGATCGACGCCATGGCGAGGATCGGCGCCGGGAGCATGTTGTACTGCATGTGGAACGACCACACGGCGGGCTGGTCGCTCCAGAACCGCTCGAGGAAGTACGGGATCGTCACCAGCGTGAGCGGTGAGAGGAGCGGCAGGAACAGCCAGTTGCCGAAGGAACCGATCCAGATCCGCGTCTTGGCGATGGGCACGAACAGCAGCTCCAGGCTGTCGAGCGGGTGCTGGACGATATGCCGCAGCGCCGCAACCGGCCCGCTGCCGAGGCTCTGATACGTCCAGTGCCGGTAGGGCACGCCCGCGAGCGCGGGCATGATCACGCCGATCAGGAGCCCGAACCACACGATGTTCAGCACACCGATCACGGCGCCAAGCAGGTAGCGCCGCTGGACCACGACGATGTACGCGCCCAGGGCGGCGGCGGTCAGCGCCACGTCCTCGCGGCTGAGCATCGCGACCGCGACCGAGATCCACAGCAGCCGGTTTCGTCTCGTGACCGTCGCGTACACCGCCCACGACATCGCGGCGACGGCGAACACGATGTGGTGGAAGTCGAACTCGACCCCCGCGAGCACGCCCCAGTACAGGTAGAAGGCGGCCATGAACGCGAGGCCGGCGAACGAGCCGAGCCTCTCTCTACCCCAGAGGTAGATCGGCACGCCGGCGACCGCGAGGATCAGGGCCTGGGCGACCAGCAGCACCTCGGGCGAGTTCCAGATCCAGTAGAACGGCGCGAGCGTGATCAGCACCGGGTGGAAGTGGTCGCCGAGCAGGTTCGGCACCCCGACGATCGTGTTGGGGATCACGTCGAACTGGCTGTAGCCCCAGACCGTCTGGCTCTGAGCGGCCAGGTCGACGGTGCTGCCGAAGTGGCGGTGGCGGAAGATCGAAACTGCGGCGTAGCCCGCAAAGGCGGCCAGGCCGATGGCGGCGCCGGCGAGATTCGGAGCGTCCCAGCGTCTCCGGCGCGCGGGCGGCGGCGCGACGTCGCGTGACCGCGCTTCGCGAGTACGGGTTCGGACGGGGGCTTCAACGCTCACCGGGGGTCCACCAGCTGCCGCAACGCCGCAACAGACTAGCGAACCCGGGCTTGTCCGTCGCGGGCTGCGGCTACCGCCTCACGTGATGGTGATCTGCGCCGAGGGGTAGTCCGCGATCACCCGCCGGTCGAACACGTTCCAGAGAAGCGTCGTCGGTCCCGGGGTGATGCCGGCGTGCACGTCCAGCTTCATCTGGAACGTCACCGACTCCCCCGGGCTGATCGTGCCGACGGGGGCGCAGTTCAGCTCAAAGGACGGTGACATCTTCTCCGCGGTCACGCCCTCCCAGAAATCGGGACACGATCCCTTGAGCACGTAGTCCTCGGCGCTCCGATTGCGCAGGGTCACGAAGTAAACGAGCGTCGTGCCGCGCTTGACGGTGTCGACCGGCATCGAGATCGTGGCCTCGACGTCGAGCAGGTGGCGGTCCGGGTTCCACGAGATCCCCGTCGGGTCGAACGGGCCGCGCCTCAGGGGCACGTCATGGCTGCACACGTCCAGTCCGTTGGTCGTGGTGTCGAATCGAATGGAGAAGCGGCCGCCGCCGCCGGGGAGGCCGATGACGAGGGTCGCCGCGCGCTGCAGCGTGCAGCCGATCCACTCGACGTTGAAGAAGGCCTGGCCGGGCTTGAGGCCCTGCCCATGCCCCCAGTCGACCGCGGTGTCCAGCGGCGCGGTGCCCGGCTCCATCAGCACCGGGACCGGCTGGAGCGTCGAGTCGTAGTAGGTCCCGATTCCCGTCGCACCGCTGACCCTGTCGAGGGTCCGGCCGGACGGATCCAGCACCGCAAGGTCGGGGAACCCCTCGAGAGAGCACGCCGAGCCGCCAGCGTTGCGCAGAACCACCGGCGCGTCGGGGTTGCTCATGTTGCTGTAGCGGCCGATCATCCGGCCCTCGAGCTGTGACGCGAGGCAGGAGGGCGTCCCGGGCGGCACTGCGATCGGCGTGCCCGCCGGCGGCGGCATGGGATCGACGTGTGCCGGTGGGAGCGGCACCCACGGGACGTAGGTCGAGGGGGGCGCGGTCGCGAGCGTCGAAACCGAGCCGCAGGCGGTGAGGAACGCGGCAGCCAGGGCCGTGACGATTGCCCTCACATCCTTCTAAACGCGGCGCCGGTCCGAGGGATACGCCCGTAAGACGTCGCACTGGCGCCTCGGCACGCCCGCAGCCGGCGGCCGTCTAGCCTCGGTCGCCTCCGAAAAAGAGGAAGGGGCTCGCGTAGAGCAGGCTCCCGAGCGCGAGCGCGAGCCCGGCGATGAGACTGCCGATCACAAGCGACCGGCGGCCAAGCGCGTCTCCGGAGGGTGTGCTGAACTCGTGCCCGACCGCTGCCGTCGACTTGCCCAGGTACGCAAGGACGTGGATTGCCGTCACGGGCAGCCAGATGAGGAACGTCACCTTGTGCAGGGCGACCCATTCGCTCCCGAACCGCAACCCGAAGAACCACAGCTCGAGCCCCGTGACAAACACGCCGATGGTCGACAGCACGACCAGCGGCGCAAGCAGACGTAGGAACAGCTGCGGCGGCCCCGCCCGCCGGTAAGCGGGGTCGCCCAGGTAGTAGCGCGCGAACCGGTAACCGGTCGAAGCTATCTTCACGGCGAGGGGCGGGATCAGGACAAAACCAAGGAACAGGTGCTGCGGCAGCAGCGCGCGGACCCTGAGGACTGTGATCCCGATCAGTCCCAGCAGCACGAACAACACGGCGCCGGTCAGCGCGGTCAGGCGCTCGTTGCCGGCAACGCCTTCATCTGACTCGACTAAGAGGCCCGCGTCAGCCATACCGTCCTTCGATGCTACTCAGGAGAAGTTGCGCAGCCGTGGCCAGAAGCTCGCGACCGAGCCGGTCAGCGGGCAGAGCGTGACGGGCGCGCCCTGCTCGAGCCCCTGCACGTGGTAGGGCACCGTTAGGTGCGCGACCAGCCGCGGCGACGAGCACATCCACATGACGTCCGAAGGCTCGTAGTCGACCATCAGCGCATACGTCACATCGACGTGCGGCGGCAGCCAGTACCAGTCGCTGAGCTGCGGGCTCACGACAATCGGAAGCTGCTCGGAGTCGCCGTAGATCGCGACCGCGCCGGGCACCCCGTAATACGCCGAGATGACCACCGTGCTGCGCCGCTGATCGTCCGGCAGCGCCTGGTAGATCGCCATCACCTGGTGGGCGACCTCCGGCCACCCGACGCTGTCCGCGAACACCTCGTTGATCGTGTCGAGGTTCTTGGCGTGCAGCTGGCTCGCCGGCGTGACCGGCACGCCGATGAAAAAGAAGATCGCGAACTCCAGCACCGCCGCCACAACCGCCGCGATGTGCAGGTTGCGGCGCAGCCGCGGCCGCCGCACCCGCGACAGGGCCAGGATTCCCTGCGCAATCGCCACCGGCACCGTTCCCGCCGCGTAGTACGACTTGCCCCCGAACAGGAACAGCACCAGCGGCACGATGCAGGCGATGCCGACGGGACGCAGCTGCGGGCTGCGCATCAGCGAGACGAGTCCCCCAAACCAAAGCGGCAGCAGGAAGAACATGTACACGCCGATCTCGGTGATATAGGTCAGCGGGCTGCCGCCGGACCCGGTGTGGTTGGTGACATAGGCGAGCGTGGGGAAATCGTTGGCGGCCTGCCAGACCAGGTTCGGCAGCCAGATGACCAGCGCGATGCCTGCCGCCGCCCACGGATAAGGAGTGCGCAGCGCTTGGCGCAGCGGTGGTGAGGCCAGCACCGCGATCGCCATCCCGGCGATGAGCGCGACGATCGTGAACTTGACCTCGAGCCCGATCCCGAGGGTGATGCCCAGGTAGATCCAGTGGCGCGCCCGGCCGTCCAGGACCACGCAGAGGAACCAGTAGAGCGCGACCGTCCACGTGACCTGGTCGAACGTGACGGTCTGGAACACCCAGTTGGCGCCCAGGAAGAACGGCGCCGCGATGCCCGCCAGCAGGGCGAGAACCTGCCAGCGCAGCGTGCCGCCGAGACGGCGCACGTACAGGCCCGACAGCGCGACAAGCACGCCGCCGAGCAAGCTCGGCAGCACCCGCAGCGTCCACGGACTGACGCCGAGGACCGCGGTCTCCAGCCGGGCCAGCATCGGCACGATGGGCGGGAAGTCGACGTAGCCCCAGGCCGGGTGGCGACCGGCGTCGAGGTAGTAGAGCTCGTCCGTGTGGAAGCCGAGTACGCCACTTGTCGAGAGATGCAGGGCGGCGATCGCGGCTGCCGCCACGCCGTACACTGCGACGTCTGTGCGCCGCCAACGCGACATGGCGGCAACGCTATCTGGAATCGCTCACCTTCGAGCAGGCGGATCCGGTTAGGGCTTGAGGATCGCGCCCTCGGACGCCGAGCTCACGAGCAGCGCGTAGCGGGCCATCACACCGGTCCGGTACTGCGCCTCGGGCGCCGACCAGTCTTTCAGCCGCGCCTCGACGTCGATGCCCTCGACCTCGAGCCGGCGCGTGTCCACGTCGATGTTGATCACGTCGCCCTCGTTGAGCGCCGCGAGCGGGCCGCGCACGGCGGCCTCGGGCGCGACGTGCCCGATCATCAGGCCCCGCGTGGCGCCAGAGAAACGGCCGTCGGTGACCATCGCGACCGACTCACCGAGGCCCTCGCCGACGATCGCCGCGGTCACGCCGAGCATCTCGCGCATGCCGGGCCCGCCCTTCGGCCCCTCGTAGCGGATCACCACCACGTCGCCCGGCTTGATGCGCTTGCCGAGCACGGCGGCGAGCGCGTCCTCCTCGCGGTTGAAGATCCGCGCGGGGCCGCGATGCGACGTTGGCGTGTGCGCCGTGACCTTCACGACCGCGCCCTCGGGCGCGAGGTTGCCGCGAAGGATCACCAGGCCGCCCTCGTCGCGCAGCGGACGGTCCAGGGGCACGACCACCTCTTGCCCGCTCGTCTCGGCGACCGCCATGCTCTCCTCGCCGAGCGAGCGGCCCGTGACCGTCAGCGCGTCGCCGTCGACGAACCCGCCCTCGATCAACCGCTTGGTGAGCAGCGCGATGCCGCCGGCCTTGTGCAGCTCGACCGCCGCGAAGCGGCCGCCGGGCTTGAGGTCGCAGAGGAGCGGCGTGCGCCGGGAGATGCGGTCGATGTCTTCGATGTCGAGTTCGACGCCGACGGTGCGCGCGAGCGCGAGCAGGTGGAGGACAGCGTTCGTCGAGCCGCCGCTCGCGGCGACGGCGGCGATCGCGTTGTCGAACGCGCGCCGGGTGAGGATTCGCGACGGCCGCAGGTCCTGCTCGAGCACCTGGAGCGCGAGCCGGCCTGCCTGCTCGCACGCCGCCATCTTGGCGGGGTCGGTCTGCGGGATCGAGTTGAAACCGACGGGCGAAAGCCCGATGACCTCCATGACCATCGACATCGTGTTCGCCGTGTACTGGCCGCCGCACGCACCGGCGCCCGGGCACGCGACCTGCTCCAGCTCGGCGAGGTCCGCCTCGCTCATCTTGCCCGCGGCCACCGCGCCGACCGCCTCGTAGAGGTCGCCGACCGCGACCTGCCGGCCGCGGAAATACCCGGCCATGATCGAGCCGCCATATAGAAGGACGGAGGGCCGGTCGAGGCGCGCCAGCGCGATCGCCGTCGCCGGGATCGTCTTGTCGCACGCGCACAGGCCGACGATCGCATCGAACATGTGACCGCGCGAGATGAGCTCGATCGCGTCCGCGATGACCTCGCGGCTCACGAGCGAGGTCTTCATGCCCTCGGTGCCCATCGTGATGCCGTCGGAGATCGCGATGTTGTTGAACTCCATCGGGTTCGCGCCCGCGGCCCTGATGCCCGCCTTCAGCGGCCCGGCCAGCTCGCGCAGGCCGAAGTTGCACGGCATCGTCTCGGTCCACACGTTCGATACGCCGACGAACGGCTTGTCGATGTCCTCGCGGCTGAGCCCGATCGCGTGCAGGAACGCGCGCGCCGGGGCCCGGTCCACGCCCTGGTACAGCGTGCGCGAGATGCGGTCAGGCATGAGCGGCGTCCAGCGCGTGCTCGAGGTCCGCGATGAGATCGGCCGGGTCCTCGACGCCGATCGAAAGCCGGATCAGGCCTCCGCGCACGCCGATGCGCTCGCGCTCCTCGGCCGGGATCGACGCGTGGGTCATGCGGCCCGGGTGCTCGGCGAGCGACTCGACCGCGCCCAGCGACTCCGCGAGCGCGAAGATCTCGAGCTTTTCGAGCGTCTTCAGCGCGGCCGCCTCGTCGCCGACTTCGAAGCTCACCATCCCGCCGAACAATCTCATCTGCTTCGCCGCCACGCCGCGGTGCGGGTGCGACTCGAGGCCGGGGTAGTACACGCGCTTCACGGTGCGGTTGCCCTCCAGCGCCTCCGCCACGCTCATCGCGCTGGCGCTCTGCCGCTCGACGCGCAGCGCGAGCGTCTTGATGCCGCGCAGCAGCAGCCAGCAGTCGAATGGAGAGGGGACCGCGCCGACCGCATTCTGGTGGAAGCGTAGCGACTTGGCGAGCTCCTCATCCGAGGTCATCAGCGCGCCGCCGACCACGTCGCTGTGGCCTCCGATGTACTTAGTAGAGCTGTGCACGACGACGTCCGCGCCGAGGTGCAGCGGCTGCTGGAGATAAGGCGTCGCGAACGTGTTATCGACGCAGACCTTCGCGCCGCGGCTGTGCGCGATCTCGCTCACGGCGTCGATGTCGGCGATGCGCAGCAACGGGTTCGTCGGCGACTCGAGCCACACCATCCGTGTGCCGTCGGTCATCGCGCCCTCGACCGCGTCGAGGTCGCTCGCGTCGATGGGCGTGAACGTCAGGCCGAACCGCCGCAGCACCTTGTCGAAGAGCCGGAACGAGCCGCCGTACACGTCTTCCATGTAGACGACGTGGTCGCCAGGCTTGAGCAGCAGGAGCAGCGTCGTCTCCGCGCCGAGGCCGGAGGAGAACGCGAGCGCGTGGTCGGCGTCCTCGAGCGACGCGAGGCACTCCTCCAGCGCGTTGCGCGTCGGGTTGCCCGTGCGCGAGTACTCGAACCCCTGGTGCCTGCCGACGCCCTGCTGGGCGAAGGTCGTGGCCATGTGGATCGGCTGCACCACCGCGCCGGTCGCCGGGTCGGGACCCTGGCCCACGTGCACCGCTCGGGTCGAGAAGCCCCAGTCCTTCGTCACTTGCCGCGGTGCGCCACGAACTCGAGCAGGTCGGCGCGCGTGATCACCGCGACCGGCGAGCCGGCTTCGACGACGAGCACGGCCTGCTCACCGCGCAGCAGCGGCTCGAACGCGTCGTCGATGGACGACTCGACACCGATCTGGCTCAGCGGCGCGTCCATCGCGGCGGACACCATCGTCGTGACGACGCTGGGATCGCGGTAGACGCGGTCGAGCAGCGTGCGCTCCTGCAGCGTGCCGATCACCGCGTGGCCGTCCGCGCCGTCGACCACCGGCAGCTGCGAGATGCCGTAGCGCTGCATCAGGTCGATCGCCTCGCCGATGGACTTGTCGGGCTCGACCGTTACGAGCGGCGGCATGCGCTGCGAGTGCTCCGCGAGCACCTCGCGGATGCGGATGGCGCCGAGCCGCGCCATGAAGCCGTTCTGGCGCATCCACTCGTCGCTGAAGAACTTGCTCAGGTAGTTGCGCCCCGTGTCGGGGAACAGCACCACGATCACGTCGTCCGGGCCGCGGTCGCGAGCCACCTCGAGCGCCGCGTGCAGCGCCATGCCGGACGAGCCGCCGACCAGGATGCCCTCCTCGCGCGCAAGCCGCCGCGCCGCGACGAACGACTGCTTGTCGGTGACCTGGACGATCTGGTCGACGATCTCGATGTTCATCGTCCCCGGCATGAAGTCCTCGCCCACGCCCTCCACCTTGTAGGGCGCGATCGGGCCCGAGTAGAGCGAGCCCTCGGGGTCCGCCCCGACGATGTGCACGCCGGGCTTGCGCTCCTTCAGGTACTTCGCGACGCCGCTGATCGTGCCGCCAGTGCCCATCCCCGCGACGAACACGTCGACCCGGCCCTCGGTCTGCTCCCAGATCTCGGGGCCGGTGGTGCGGTAGTGCGCCTCGGGGTTGAGAGGGTTGAAGTACTGGTTGGGCTGGAAGGCGCCCGGGATCTCGCGCGTCAGCCGGTCGGCGACCGAGTAGTACGACTGCGGGGACTCGCGCTCGACGTTCGTCGGGCAGACCACGACGTCTGCGCCGTACGCGCGAAGCAGGCTGATCTTCTCGGCGGACATCTTGTCCGGCATGACGAAGATCATGTTGTAGCCCTTGATCGCGGCCACCATGGCGAGGCCGTGGCCGGTGTTGCCGGAGGTCGGCTCGATGATGGTCCCGCCCGGCCGCAGCTTGCCGCTGCGCTCGGCCTCCTCGACCATCGTGAGCCCGATTCGGTCCTTCACGCTGCCGCCCGGGTTCAGCTCCTCGAGCTTGGCGAGGATGGTCGGCTTGAGTCCGCGCGTCACCTTCTGGAGCCGCACGAGCGGGGTGTTCCCGACGAGATCGAGGATGCTCTCGGAGAACTTCACGTCCCTAGGCCGATTCTAGAGGCGCAGCCGAGAGGCCGCGGCGAGCGATTTGGCGATCCAGGTGCCCTGGATGCGGATGAACCGACGAGCAGCGGAGCGAGCGCATTGTGGATGCGTGAGCGAGCAGCGGAGGAGGTGAATCCGCAGACGGGGCGCATGGGCGCCAAAGCGCCGCCGAGGATCTCACGGCTGCGCCTCTACGTGAGCGAGGTCGTCGCGGTGCTCGGCCCCGAACCAGTCGAAGAAGACGGCCAGCCCGCAAACGGTCATGGTCGCCTTCCCGAGGACCATCAGCACCGCGCCCGCGAGCGTCTGGTCGATGACCGGCGTCAGGCCGGGGACCAGGCGCGGCACGTGGGTGTAGAAGCCATAGAAGGGATCGCGCGAGAAGAGCAGCGCGAGCGCCACGCCGTCCTGAGGAATGGTCGCGACCAGCAGGTACAGGAGCTTGGCGCCCGGCGACATGTGCCAGCGCGACCAGCGCGACGTCTCGCGGAGGACCGGCCAGAACAGGACGACGCCGCCGGCGATGAACGTCAGGTGCTCGAACACGTGCAGCGACTCCGACCGAAGGGTCGCGTCGTAGAAGGCCGGCACGTGCCAGAACACCATCACCGCACCCGCGATGACCTGCGCGGGCACCGGCTCCGTGACCGCGCGCACGAACTGCACCGACGCGAGCCGCGCAGCCATGTCGTGCGAAAGGCCGAGCAGCAGGAGCGGCGGCGCGACGAAACCCAGCAGGACGTGCTGCAGCATGTGGACCGAATCGAGGTAGCCGTCGCTGATCGTGTCGATCGGCGTCTCGAGCGCGACCCACATCGTCAGCAGCCCGGCGAGGAAGTACAGCGTGTGCTTGCGCTCCGCGTCCTCGACCGAGCGCGCGAGCCACGCGTGCCCGAAGAACAGGACGACCAGGCCGGCGTAGACGGTCGGGTCGAAGGGCCACGCGATCATGTCGCCGGCTCGGGCACCGTCACGGTGAGGAGGAATATCACGAGCACGAGCGCGTGTGCAGCCGTGCACCAGACGCAGATCGCGCCGAGCTGGACGATCTCGACGAACACGAGGTAGAGCACCGTCAGCAGCCCGAGCACGGACCAGGCCTGCAGTGCCCGGCGCCGGCGGAGGAACGCGAGCACGCCGGCCACCGCGAACCACACGATGCCCGCGGCGGAGGTCGGGACCGCGGTGCCCGCGATGTCGGCGTACGCGCTCGTCAGCACCCGCTCGCAGTTGATCGCGCCGCTTGCGTTGCACACGAGCTGCACGGCGGCGAAGTGCACGAACGTGAGGTAGACCGCCACCGCCACCCCCGCGACGCTGGCCGCGATCACCGCCGGCCGAACGTAGCGCGCCGCTACAGCTTCCCCTCGATCGCCTGGATCGGCGCCGTGCACACCGTCGCGGGCTGGTTGGACGTCAGCGTGCAGATCGCCGCCGTCAGCTGGTTCGCCGAGCCGATGATGGCCTGCGCCTGGGGCGATTCCGGGTTGCCCAGCGCGGTGGCGATCTGGGACCAGCTCATGCCCCTGATCGCGTCCGGCATGTAGCTCGGCTGCAGCAGCACGTAGCCGTTGCCGATGTCGAGGAAGGGGATGGTGTCGCCCTGGTCGTACTTCGTGATGAGCGCCTGCTGCGCGGCCGACGGCGATTGCAGGCCGTTGCCGTCGCGGTCGCTCGCCTCCACCGACTGGAAGGCGATCACGTCGCTCGTGTAAGTCGCGGAGCGAAAGGTGAAGGTCCTGGTGTTCGCGAAGACATCGGTCGAGGACGACGTGCTCGTCGCGAGCCCGCTGAACGTGCCGAAGCGCGACAGCGCGATGATCAGCGGCCAGCGCTCCGCGGCGCAGTAGGGGCAGAACTCCGCACCGAAGTAGAAGACGAGCGGCTTGCCGCTCGCGTCCTTGAGTGGCTGGTCGGTCACCTTCTTCAGGACCTTCTTCGCCGAGCCCTGGCCGACCTGGTCGAACTCCGAGGCCGGCAACGACGTGATGGTGGCGATGACCTGCGCCGTCGTCGCTTCGTTAGCGGGCGGCACGGGCGGCGGCGTCGTGAAGTAGCGGTAGGCCAGGAACGCGACGATGATCACCGCGAGGCCCGCAAGGGTTGCGATCGGCGCGACCCACGACGGCGTGTGGCGCACCGGTTTCCGCATCGGCGGCCGCGATTTCGCCGCCACCGGTTTCGCCTGTGGATTCTTCCGGGCCATCGTCATCCCCCAGTGGTGGTCGGCGCCGCGAGTATCGAGAGGCTGACCATCGTGTAGCCGATCATCAGGATCAGCATCGGGTACTGGCTGAGCAGAGCGCGCTGCGCGGTGCGAAAACGCTCCCCCGCCCGCAGGTGCGAGAGATAGACCGCAATTATGTGGCCGAGCACGATCAGCACCACCTGCGCGTACCAGACCGTCGCCGCCTGGGCCAGCGCGAAGCTCGGCTGAAAGTTCGCGAGCGACGGCAGGAGATGCCAGCCCTTCCCGAGCGGGTCGCTTAATAGCGGGATCAGGTTCTGCGATTGCACGACCACGTAGCTGTAGTTGTGCGCCGCGTTGTAGACGAGCGCGATGGGAACGAGGGTCAGCGCAAAGGCTGACACCGTCACCGTCAGGTCGACCTTGCGGCTGCCGAAGTAGATGACGAGCTGCATGATCGCGACGAAGACGAGCAGGAAGGTGATCGTGAGCAGAAGCAGGCCGGTCGTGCGGACGAAGAAGAAGCCGAACGCGCCGAGCGGCAGCCAGATCGGCTCGAGCGCGATATCGAAGTCCTGCCACGCGGGCGTCGCGAGGATGCCGTCGAACGCGAGCGAGCTGAGCATGAGGATCACGAAAACGACGCGATCCCACCCGGCGGGGTACGGCCTCAGCAGCCCGACGCCCCACGGCCGCAGGTGGACCATCGTGACCCTGCCCGCCTCGTCCCGGTCGGCCTCGACCGGCGCGAACCGCCCGATGATCCCGAAGAGCACCGTGAACGCCTCGCAATGCTCGAGCCATTCGTCGCGGCCGAAGAGGACCATGCCACCGAGCGTCAGGGCCGTGTACGCGAGCGCCGCGATCGCGACGATCCACGGTCGGTTCGACATCCCCGACGTGAGCTCGAGGCACACGAACGAGAGGTAGAGGATCGTCGCCGGCCAGACGCCGACCGGCGGCAGCTTCACCCACGGCCTGATGCGCGCGAACAGCAGGTCGTAGACGGCGGCCCAGGGGTTCAGGTAGTACCAGAGGTTCCCAACCAGGCCGCTCAGGATCACGGTGCCTGACCAGAAGTAGATCCACGTGATGTACTCGGCCGGGTTGAGCTCGGGCCGCGTCGCGCCGAAGAGGCCGCACACGATGACGGCCAGCAGGGCGAACAGGCCGATCACGCCGCCGGCGATCCGCGGCCAGGCGGCGTTGGCGACACCGACGAGACCGGGCAAGGCGCGCCGTGGGTACTCGATCGCCTTCGCGCCGACCTTGTCGCCCGCGAAGACCACGACAAGGACGAACGAGATCGCGACGACGCCGCCCGCGCCGTAGAGGTAGAGCCACTCGGCGATGGGCAGGTCGTAGCGCGGTCCGAAGCCGTGCAGGAGGATCCCGGCCAGCGCCATCTAGGTCACGACCAGCTTGCCGAGCGGGGCGCTCGTCGATTCCCACTCGACGTCGAACCCGCCTGACTTGTCCGCCTTGAAGGTGTGGGACGTGACCTGTCCCGCCGTGCAGTCGAACGCGATGTCGTAGCCGTGGAGGTGGACCTCGCCGGTCGTGTCACTGGTGACGTTGATCGTGACGGTGTCGTTCAGGTGCGCGGTCCAGGTCGAGGGGTTCATCGATTTCCCGCCGGTCACGGTGACGCTGATCTCCCGGTTGCCGCCGCCGTGTGATTGGTTCGCATAGATCAGCACGCCGCCGGCGATGACGAACACGGCGACGATCGCGACGATGAGCGCGGTGCGTGAACGGGTCAAATTTCTTTTCCTCCTCAGGTGTCACGGCGCGCGAGCGCGCCGAAGCTCAGAACGGTCTGAACGCTGAGGAGTGAGGCGGCCCGCGCTTGACCGCGGTCGCGCGCGCGGAGTGCGTGGCGGCGAGCGCGGTGCCTGCGATGACCGGCCGGCACGCGAGCGGCGCCGTGAAGATCAGCGGCGCGGCGACCGTGACCGCGTTGCCGAGGTCGGCGACCGCGGCCTGCACGCGGCGCCCGAACCACCGCAGCACGGTGGTACCCGCGACCGCGACCGGCAGCTGACCGAGCATGCCCCACAGCAGAAGGTCGGCCGCGCCCGGCGGCGCGACGCCCGCGACGAGCGACTCGACGACCTCCTGCCCGACAAAACAGGCGAGCTGCAGGGTGAAGAGCGCCGCCAGCAAGGTGATGTAGGACGGTCCGCCCGCGGCGGCCGGCCGACGATGGCCCTGCGCGACGACCCGCGCGGCGGCGATGATGAGGAGGGCGCCGATGCCCGCGAGCGCCGCGGTGCCGACGGCGAGCTTCGCGAGCGCCGGGAAGTAGCCGTGCACGCCGCTCGACTGCAGGTGCTGCGCGGCGGCGCCGAAGCGAAGCGTGTACGTGAGCAGGTGACCCGCCTGCGCTCCCGCGATCGCGATGCCGACGACCGCCCAGATCCGCGCACGCATGGCGAATCGGATGATAGGCGCTCTCTAAAGGCCTCTAGACCGGCGCCACTCCTTCCAGTCCGCCCGCACGAGCCTTGCCATCCGGGTCGCGGCGTCGCGCAGCCAGCCCTGCTTGCGCCGGGCGAGGTCGACGTGGATCGCCTTCGCCGCGCCACGCGTCCCGAGGTGGACGTTCGCGGCCTCCCAGCCCATCGCCTTCAGGAGCCGGGCCTCGTCCCGGCGCTTTGGCAGCATCGACAGCTCGATGCGGCTGCAGTCCGGGCCGAGCCTCCGCAGCAGCCAGCCTTCGCGCACCTCCACGAGAGGGTCCGGGGAGCGGACGGCGCCGGCGATCGCGTCGAGGTAATGGATGCGGCCGGCCGCTGGAGCCGGGTGGGCCCACTCCCACGCCGAGGGCGCGAGCGCCTTCGCCTCGTGGGCGATGAGCGATCCCTGCCATTCGCCGATCGCTACCAACCGGTCCAGCCCGAGGCTCGAGAGCTCGGTGCGCCGGCGCGCGATGCGCACGCGCTGGGTGCCGTCCGGCAGCCGCTGGAGCAGGAGGCTGTTCACATTCGGCGGGATGGTGCCGCCGCGGGCCGTGGTCAGCGCCCGCATGCGGTCCCAGAAGACGTTGGCGTCGCGGAGCCGTCCGGTGACGAGCTTGCGCAGCCAGCGGTCGTTCTCCGCGAGGACCATCGGACGGCCGCCGCTGCGCAGGGCCGCCGAGTACCCCGCGACCACCGCCGCGCAGGCCTCCTTCAAATCGAGGTTCAGGTGGCCCTCCGCCGCGGCGAGGCCGGCGCTGGTCGCGAGCCGGACCAGGTCCAGGGTGTAAGGCATCACCGCGGCCTCGTCGAAGTCGTTGACGCCCCAGGCCAGCCGGCCCTCGGCGTCGCGCCAGGTCCCGAAGCTCTCGACGTGCAGGTCGCCGACGGACATGACTCGTGGCGCGTCGGCCAGCTCGGGCAGCTCCTCCGGCCAGAGCTGCGCCCAGCGATAGAAGGACGCGCGAAGGAAGCTGAAGGTGTCCGCGGCCATCTGCTCGTGCTTGAGATCGATGTCGTCGCGGCGGACCTTCGCGCGGGCGGCAAGCCACCGTTCGAAGCTTCGGGTTGCATCGACGATTGCCGTCGCCACGGGATCAGCCCTAATTCTCGATTAGCGGCACCGGAGCCGTCCGGGCCAGGGCACCGCCGAATTGACAAAGCAGCGTGGCGTGCGCAATGCTCACGCTGCGCCCGTAGATGAGCTGCGTGCGCATGGACTCTGAGTAGGCCTGGCTGCCGGCGCACTCTCGCCCCGCCGTGCCGGGAAGAAGGCAGCAGGAATCGCCTCAAGCGTGCACCAGGAGGTCCATATGAGGTTGGCCGGTTATCGACGCTTCGCACTTGCCGCCTGCTCGAGCGTCTTTGCGATTCTCGTTGCGGCGTGTGGTTCGAGCAACACCACGACGGGCGGCTCGTCGCCCGCCACCGTGCCCTCGGACCTGAGCATCTCGTCCTTCACGGCTGACTTTTCGTACATGCCGAAGCTGAAGGACCTCGTCAACGCAGGCCACGGCAAGGTCGGCGTCCTGCTTCCGGACACGACGACGTCCGGCCGGTACGTCTCGTTCGACCTGCCCTACCTGACCAAGGCGCTGCAGCAGGCGGGCTACAGCTCGTCCGACTTCACCATCGAGAACGCGCAGGGCCAGGAGCAGCAGGAGCTTTCGCAGGCGCAGGCGCTCGTCACCGCGGGCGCGAGCGTCCTGATCATGGACCCCATCAGCTCGAGCGTCGGATCGCAGATCCAGAGCTACGCGCAGTCGCACGGCGTCAAGGTCATCAGCTATGACCGCGCGACGTTCACCGGCACGAACACCTACTACGTGAGCTTCGACAACGTCCAGGTGGGCGAGCTCATCGGGCAGGGATTCGTCAAGTGCGTAACCGACTGGGGCGTGAAGAACCCGCAGGTCTTCGAGCTCGACGGCGGCCAGAACTCGGACCCGAACGCGGTCGACTTCGCCAAGGGCTACAACGACGCGATCTGGGGCTCCAAGACGGCCAACGTCGCCTCGGGCACGACCAAGAACGGCATGACGCTCGTCGGCGAGCAGGTCGCGACCGACTGGAAGAACGACGTCGGACAGCAGATCTTCCAGCAGCAGTTCACCGCCCACTCCAACATCAACGCGACCGTTGAGGCCAACGACGGCCTCGGCAACGCGGTCGTCCAGGTGCTCAAGAACAAGGGCATCGGGGCCAAGAAGATCCCGACCACGGGCCAGGACGCGACGCTGGACGGCATGGTGAACGTGCTGACCGGCTACCAGTGCGGCTCCGTGTACAAGCCGATCTACCTCGAGGCGCAGGACGCCGTCGCCCTCGCCACCGTCCTTCGCGCCGGCCAGACGCCGCCGCAGGGATTGCTGAACGGCCAGACCTCGCCCCCGTCGGGCGTCACCGGGAACACGCAGCCCGCGTCGCTGCTCGTCCCGAAGTGGGTCGACGTCAGCAACATGAAGGACACGGTCATCGCCGACCAGTTCATCGACAAGAGCGCCCTCTGCAGCAAGGCCGGCGCGGCCGCCTGCAGCGCGGCGGGAATCTCCTAACGACAGTTCGACGGACGCCGCCGCACCGCGCGGCGGCGTCCTCTTTAATTAAGGCGAGATGACGGCCGCGGTCGCGAGGCCAGACGCGAGCGATGGGGCGCTTCTCCAGGTCCGGGGGCTCGAGAAGCACTTCGGGCCGGTCCAGGCGCTGTACAAGGTCGACCTGGACATTCCGTCCGGCCAGGTGACCGCGCTGTGCGGCGACAACGGCGCCGGCAAGTCGGTGCTCACGAAGTGCATTTCGGGCGTGTACGTCGCCGACGGCGGGCAGTTCCTGTGGCACGGCCAGCCGGTGCACATCCGCAGCACACGAGACGCGTCGCGCCTCGGCATCGAGACCGTCTACCAGGACCTCGCGCTGTGCGACAACCTCGACATCGTCCAGAACATGTTTCTCGGGCGCGAGCGTCTGCGCAGCGACGTGCTGCTCGACGAGGACAGCATGGAGCGCTCGGCGGCCGAAACCCTGTCGTCCCTGCGGGTCACGACGGTGCGGTCCATCAGGCAGCCGGTAGCGTCGCTCTCGGGAGGCCAGCGCCAGTCGGTTGCGGTCGCGAAGGCCGTGATGTGGAACTCGCAGCTCGTGATCATGGACGAGCCGACCGCCGCGCTCGGCGTCGTGCAGACCCGGCAGGTGCTCGACCTCATCAAGAGGCTGCGCGACCGCGGACTGGCGGTGATGGTCATCTCGCACAACCTGAATGACGTGTTCGAGGTCGCTGACCGGATCGCGGTGATGTACCTCGGCCGCCTGGTCGTCCAGGACAGCGCCTCGAAGTTCGACCGCCAGAGCGTCGTCCAGTACATGACCACCGGGGCAAGGAGCAACTGATGGCGGACGCAGCCGAGCTTCCACCGGACCCGACCGTCGCCTCCGAACAGGCGGTCAAGGCGGAGCTGCCGCCGGAGGTCGTAGCTCAGACGCTCGGCGAGTACATCCGCGCATGGACGTCTCGGATCCGAGCGGGTGAGAGCGGAGTCCTGCCCGTGGTGGCCGCGATGATCATCATCGCCCTCGTCTTCACGATCCTCAACCCGCTGTTCCTCTCGCCGGTCAACCTCGTGAACCTGTTCCAGCAGAGCGCGGTGTTCATGGTCCTGGCGATGGCGATGGGTTTCGCGCTCGTCCTCGGCGAGATCGATCTTTCAGTAGGTTTCGTCGGCGCATGTGGCGCCGCGATCACGGTGCAGCTGGTGCAGCCCCTGACGACGAAATGGGCGTGGCCGCTCGCCATCCTCGCCGGGCTCGCGTTCTGCCTCGCGTTCGGCGCGATCCAGGGCACCCTGATCACCCGCCTGCGCCTGCCGTCGTTCATCGTGACCCTCGGCGGCTACCTGATCGCCAGCGGGCTGTTCCTGTGGATCCTCCAGTTCGGTCCGTTCTCCGGCTACCCGAACCTCGCCGGCGACAGCGTCAACCTGAAGGTCATCTACGACCTCATGTGGGGCAGCATCGACCCAATCGCTTCGTGGATCCTCGCCGCCGTCGTGGTCGCGGCGATCGGCGGCACCATGTTCTGGAGCGACCACCGCCGGCGCTCGAGCGGGCTCGTGGCGCCGCCGATGAGCTTGACGATCATCAAGGTCGCGCTGCTCGCGGTCGTCGCTGTCGTCGTGGTCGCGATCTGCAACACCAACCGGGCGGTCATCGGCAACCTCTCCGGCGTGCCGTGGGTCATCCCGATCGTGCTGGGCGTCCTGGTCGCGTGGAGCGTGCTGTTCCAGCGCACGCGCTACGGCCGGTACCTGTACGCGATCGGCGGGAACGCCGAAGCCGCCCGCCGCGCGGGCATCAACCTTGCGGTCGTGCGCACGACCGCCTTCATGCTCTGCTCGTTCACGGCCGGCATCGCGATGCTCCTCTACGCGTCCCTTCTGGGCGGCATGTCGAACAACGTCCAGGGCGGCCAGTACGTCCTCTACGCCGTGGCTGCCGCGGTCATCGGTGGGACGAGCCTGTTCGGCGGCCGCGGGCGGCCGATCCACGGGTTGCTCGGCGGGCTGGTCATCGGCGGCATCTACAACGGCATGTACCTGCTCCAGATGTCGATCCAGTGGCAGTACGTGGTCACGGGCCTGGTGCTACTGGCCGCGGTAACCATCGACGCGGTCTCCCGCCGCGGCAGCGTGAGCGGAGCAATGGGCTTCCGCTTCTAGCGTCAGCCCCGCTGGCGGAGAGGCCACCCCAAGCATCCCTCCCCGCTTGCGGGGAGGTCAGGAGGGGACGAAACAGCCACTCCAGCCCCGATTGGGAATTGGCCACAGGGGGTAATAGTTCCTCTGACAAATGGCTACGACACCCCGATCCGAGCTCCTTCCTGTCCTCCCCATGGACGACGTCGTCGTCCTCCCCCACATGACCGTCACCCTCGCCATCGAGGGCGACAGCCAGCGCGCCGCCATCGACGCCGCGCGCCAGGGCAGCCGGCTGATCCTGCTGGTTCCGAAGATCGACGGCAAGTTCGGCGGCATCGGCACCGTCGCCCGCCTGGGCGACTCGGCCGAGCTCCCCACCGGCGCCGAGGCCTTCATGATCCGCGGCGAGTACCGCGCCCGCCTGGGCAGCGGCCAGGCCGAGATCAACGGCGCACTCCTCGTCAAGGCGGACCCGATCATCGAGCCCGACCCGCCCACCGACCGCGCGCTCGAGCTGATGCGCGAGTACCGCGCGCTCCTCGAGAACCTCGTCGAGTCGCGCGGCGTGCCGCAGGTCGTGCAGTTCATCCGCCAGGCGAAGACGCCCTCCCACCTGGCCGACCTCGCGGGCTACTCCCCCGACCTGAACACCGACCAGAAGCTGAAGATCCTCGAGACGCTCGACGTCGAGGAGCGGCTGACCATGCTCATCAGCTGGACCACGCAGGTCCTCGCCGACGCATCGCTGAAGGAGAAGATCCGCAACGACGTCGCCGAGGGGATGGAGAAGCAGCAGCGCGAGTTCCTGCTTCGCCAGCAGATGGACGCGATCAAGAAGCAGCTCAACGAGGGCCAGACCGACGTGGTCACGACCTACCGCGAGCGCGTCGCCAAGGCCGGCATGCCCGAGGCGGTGCTCACCGAGGTCAACCGCGAGCTCGACCGCCTGGAGCGGACGAGCGAGCAGAACCCCGAGTACGGGTGGATCCGCACCTACCTCGACTGGATGCTCGACATCCCGTGGAACGTGCGCTCCGAGGACAACTACGACCTCGTGAAGGCGCGCCAGATCCTCGACGAGGACCACACCGGCCTCGACGACGTGAAGGAGCGCATCATCGAGTTCCTCGCCGTGCGCAAGCTGCGCGCGGAGCGCGGGCTCGAGGTGCTCGGCGGCCGCGGCAGCGGCGCGATCATCACGCTCGTCGGCCCTCCCGGCGTGGGCAAGACCTCGCTGGGCGAGTCGGTCGCACGCTCTCTCGGTCGCAAGTTCACGCGCGTGTCCCTCGGCGGCATTCGCGACGAGGCCGACATCCGCGGCCACCGCCGCACGTACGTCGGCGCGCTTCCGGGCCGGATCGTCCGCGCCCTCAAGGACGCCGGCACGAAGAATCCAGTGATCATGCTGGACGAGATCGACAAGGTCGGTAACGACTGGCGGGGCGACCCGTCGGCCGCGCTGCTCGAGGTCCTCGACCCCGCGCAGAACCACACCTTCCGCGACCACTACCTGGAGGTCGACCTCGACCTCTCCGAGGTGCTGTTCATCCCGACCGCGAACGTCTCCGAGACGATCCCGGCGCCGCTGCTGGACCGCATGGAGCTGATCCGGCTCGACGGCTACACCGAGGAGGAGAAGGTGGCGATCGCCCGCGACCACCTGCTCAAGCGGCAGGTCAAGCAGGCGGGTCTGAACCCCGAAGAGGTGACGATCGACGAGGCCGCGATCATGAAGGTGATCACGGAGCACACCCGCGAGGCGGGCGTGCGCAACCTGGAGCGCGAGCTCGGCAAGATCACCCGCAAGGTGGCGACGAAGGTTGCGACCGGTGCGCTGACGCCGCCGGTCGAGATCACGCCCGAGCGCGTGCGCGAGTTCCTCGGCAAGGCGAAGTTCGACAACGAGGTCGCGGCTCGCACGGCGGTGCCGGGCGTGGCCACGGGCCTCGCGGTGACCGGCGTCGGAGGCGACGTCCTCTTCGTGGAGGCGGCGGCGACGCCGACGTCCAACGGCCACGGCGGCAGCCTCACGCTGACCGGCCAGCTCGGCGATGTGATGAAGGAGTCGGCGCAGATCGCTCTCTCCTACGTGCGGTCGCACGCGGACGAGCTGGGGATCAGCCCCGAATCGATCAACCAGAACTTCCACATCCACGTGCCCGCGGGCGCGGTCCCGAAAGACGGGCCCTCGGCCGGCGTGACGATGACGACCGCGATCGTGTCGCTCCTCACCGGGCGGCCGGTGCGCAGCACCGTCGGCATGACCGGCGAGGTCACGCTGCAGGGCCTGGTGCTCCCGATCGGCGGCGTCAAGCAGAAGGTCCTGGCGGCCCACCGGATGGGCCTGAAGGAGGTCATCCTGCCGCAGCGCAACGAGAAGGACATCGACGACGTGCCCGAGAGCGTGCGCGACGAGATGACGTTCCACCTGGCGAGCAAGGTCGACGACGTGCTCAGCCACGCGCTGGTCGCGCCGGCCGAGCCGCAGATCCAGGTCGCCTAAGTCGCCCAACCCGCGAGTGAACTCACTCGCGGGTTTTTTCTTGCCCTGAGGGCCGCGAGGGAATTCACTCGGGTGAGTTCTAGCGCTCGGGGCGGTAGGCCGCGGTCGCCTCCAGGTTGCCGACGTACTGCGGCAGACGCTTGTGGCCGAGCATCTGGCGAATCGCCTGGATCTCGCCGATGTGGAACCAGTAGTGAAAGGTCATGCGCCGCAGCGCCGACCCGAGGTTCTGCCCGCTGCGCTTGCCGTTGAGCGGGAGATCGCGGGTCAGGTCCTTCGTCGTCACGGAGTCGAGGAACGGGTCGGCGGCCTTCGTCACCGTGCTCCAGGCCCGGCGCATCTCCTTGAGTGACGGGGTGCTCATCGGCGCGCCGAACGCGAACAGCTCGTTGATCTCCGGAAAGAGCAGCTCGCCCCGGCGGCGCAGGAAGAGCGTCCGCTGCTCGTGCCACGCAAGGTGACCGACGATCCAGCCGACCGAGTTCATCTGCCCGAAGTGGCGCGCGGCTTCTTCCTCGGTCACTCCCCGCAGGCCTCGCTGCCACTCCGACCGCGTGAACCGAAGCATCTCGACCACGGGATGCGTCACTGGCGAATCACCTCCTTCAAAACATCGGTCGCGAGCTCGTAAAGGAAACCGCGCACGTGGTCGCGATGCGCCAGGCTGGCGTAAACCCGAATCCGGCCGACATCCTCGATGATCGCGGCATTGTCGTCGGTGAAGACCTCGAGCTCGTCGTGGAACGGATGGTTCGTCGCGCTGACGATGCGCTGCGCCAGCTCGGCCTGCGAGAACCGGTTCATCGCGCAGTCGGTGTGGTGCATCACCAGGATCTCGCGCGTGCCGAGGACGGCCTGAGATATGGCGAGCGCGTGCAGCGCGTCGCCGGTCGCGCGGCCGCCGGCGTTGCGGATCACGTGCGCGTCGCCGGGACGCAGCCCAAGCACCGCCGCCGGGTCGACGCGCGCGTCCATGCAGGTCAGCACCGCCAGCTTCAGTGCAGGCTGCCCGTTGCGAGCGGCCATGCCGAGATGATTCAACCGGGCGTTCATCACGACGCGGTCGATGGCGTCCACGACGCCGCGCAGCTTAAGTCGGAATCGCGAGGTCGGCGAAAGGCGCGTTTGGCGCCAAAGGTGCGGAATTCCGTGCCGGGAGGGGCGCGTTTGGCGCCAAACGTGCGGAATAGCGTCCTGTCACGGGCGCTTGGAAGCTTCGTGCCGAAGGCCCCCGAGGACGTCCTGCGCGGCGCGAAAACCATCGCTGTGGTCGGCGCGTCACGCGATCCCGGCAAGCCCGGGGGGTCGGTCCCGACCACGCTTCAGCGCCGGGGCTTCCGCGTCATCCCGGTCAACCCCTTCGCCGACGAGCTCTTCGGCGAGCGCGTCTACCGCTCGCTGGCCGAGATCCCCGAGAAGATCGACCTTGTCGACGTCTTCCGGCCGGCGGCCGACGCCCCCGAGATCGCCCGCCAGGCGGCCGCCGCCGGCGCCGGCGCGCTCTGGCTCCAGCTGGACATCCGCTCAGACGAGGCGCGGCGCATCGCCGAGGCCGCCGGCATGGACTACGTCGAGGACGCCTGCACAGGCGTCGTCGCCGCGCTCCACCAGATCGACAAGACCCGCGCGGCCTAGCGCAACTTCACTGGGGCGGCGGCGCGTGGCACGATTGGCCAGTGGCGCGCGCTAGCACGAGACGGAGGCCCGCAAGCACCGCGGCTGCGGCCCCCGCGGCGGCCGGCGGCCAGGCGCCCGAGAGCGGCCGCAAGCGCGTCGTCGTCGAATCCGTCACCCCCGAGGTCGACTCCGGGCGCTTTCCCGCCAAGCGCGAGGTCGGCGACACCGTCGTCGTGGAGGCCGACATCTTCGCCGACGGCCACGACTCGCTCGCCGCCGTCGTGAGGCACCGGCACGAGACCGCCACGGAATGGACGGAATCGCCGATGACCGCGCTCGTGAACGACCGCTGGCGCGGCTCCTTCGCGGTCCCCCAGCTGGGCCGCCACCTCTTCACCGTGGAAGGCTGGGTCGACCCCTACCGCACCTGGAGCAAGCGCCTGGCCAAGCGGATCGAGGCCAAGCAGGACGTCAAGCTCGAGATCGAGATCGGCGCACGCCTCGTGGACGAGGCGGCAGCCCGCGCGACGGGCAACGACTCGACGCGCCTCAAGGCGGCGGCCGAGGTGCTGCGCCGCGACGGCGCGGACATGGCGCCCGTGGCAAAAGAGCAGCTCGACGTGCTCATGGACCGCCATCCCGACCGCAGCGCGGCGACGGCGTACGCGCGCGAGCTTCCGGTCCTCGTCGAGCCGCGGCGCGCGCGCTTCGGCGCCTGGTACGAGACGTTTCCGCGCTCGACCGCCAAGGCCGGCGTGCACGGCACCTTCCGCGACCTCGAGCAGCGCCTGCCGTACATCGCAGGCATGGGTTTCGACGTGCTGTACCTGCCGCCGATCCACCCGATCGGCCGCACCCACCGCAAGGGCCGGAACAACGCGACCACCGCCCAAACCGGCGAGCCCGGGAGCCCGTGGGCGATCGGCTCGGACGAGGGCGGCCACAAGGCGGTCAACCCCGACCTCGGCACGCTCGAGGACTTCCGCCGCCTGGTCGCGGTCGCCGGCGAGCACGGCCTGGAGGTCGCGCTCGACATCGCCTTCCAGTGCTCCCCCGACCACCCCTACGTGAAGCAGCACCCGGAGTGGTTCCGCCACCGCCCCGACGGGTCCATCCAGTTCGCCGAGAACCCGCCGAAGAAGTACGAAGACATCGTGCCGTTCGACTTCGAGACGGCCAGCTGGCGCGAGCTCTGGCAGGAGCTGCTGTCGGTCGTGCAGTTCTGGATCGCGCAGGGCGTGCGCATCTTCCGTGTCGACAACCCGCACACCAAGCCCTTCGCGTTCTGGGAGTGGCTCATCGCCGAGATCCGCAAGACCGACCCCGACGTGATCCTCCTCTCAGAGGCCTTCACGCGCCCGAAGGTCATGTACCGCCTCGCCAAGATCGGCTTCAGCCAGTCGTACACCTACTTCGCGTGGCGCAACACCGCGTGGGAGATCGCGCAGTACCTCGGCGAGATCACGCGACCGCCGGTGGTCGAGTTCATGCGCGCGAACCTCTGGCCGAACACGCCGGACATCCTCAACGAGTACCTGCAGTCGGGCGGCCGTAACGCGTTCGCCGCGCGCTTTCTGCTCGCCGCGACGCTGGGCGCGAGCTACGGCATCTACGGCCCCGCCTTCGAGCTCGGCGAGAGCCGCCCGCGCGAGCTCGGCTCGGAGGAGTACCTCGACTCCGAGAAGTACCAGCTGCGCAGCTGGAACCTCGAGAGCACCGACAGCCTGCGCGAGCTCATCACCGCGGTGAACAAGCTGCGCCGTGAGAACCCGGCGCTGCACAACGACCGCACGCTGCTGTTCCACCCGACCGAGAACGACCAGCTCGTCGCGTACACGAAGTCGACGGCCGACCTCGCCGACGTCGTGCTCACCGTCGTCAACGTCGACGCGCGGCGCACGCAGGCCGGCATGGTCACCCTGCCGCTCGAGGAGCTCGGCCTGCCGCGCGACAAGAGCTACCAGGCCCACGAGCTTCTCACCGGCGCCCGCTACACCTGGAACGGGCCGCGCAATTACGTCGAGATCAACCCCTGGTCCGCGCCGGCGCAGATCTTCCGGTTCCGCAAGCGCGTGCGGACCGAGCACGACTTCGAGTACTTCCTGTGATCGAGACCGCTCAGACCGCGCGCCGCCGGCGGTCGAACGGAACCTTCCGGCTCGACGACGATCCCCTCTGGTACAAGGACGCGATCATCTACGAGCTCCACGTCCGCGCGTTCAACGACAGCAACGCGGACGGCAGCGGCGACTTCGCCGGGCTCGTCGAGAAGCTGCCGTACCTGCAGGACCTCGGCGTGAGCGCGATCTGGCTGCTCCCGTTCTACCCCTCGCCGCTCCGGGACGACGGCTACGACATCGCCGACTACGGCGCCGTCAATCCGATGTTCGGCGACCTCGGCGACGTGCAGAACCTCGTCAAGGAGGCGCACCGCCGCGGCATGCGCGTCATCAACGAGCTCGTCTGCAACCACACGTCGGACCAGCACCCGTGGTTCCAGCGTGCGCGGCGCGCGCGGCCGGGCAGCGTTTACCGCGACTTCTACGTGTGGAGCGAGACCAACCAGCGCTACCAGGACGCGCGGATCATCTTCAAGGACTTCGAGGTCTCGAACTGGACCTGGGACCAGGTCGCCAACGCGTACTACTGGCACCGCTTCTACTCCCACCAGCCGGACCTCAACTTCGACAACCCGCGCGTCAAGGAGGCGATCTTCAAGACGTGCGACTTCTGGCTGGACATGGGCATCGACGGGATGCGGCTGGACGCCATCCCGTACCTGTACGAGCGGGAGGGCACGAACTGCGAGAACCTCGCGGAGACGCACGGGTTCCTGCGCGAGCTGCGCAAGCACATCGACGACAACTATCCGAACCGGATGCTCCTCGCCGAAGCCAACCAGTGGCCCGAGGACGCGGTCTCCTATTTCGGGAGCGGCGACGAGTGCAACATGAACTTCCACTTCCCGCTGATGCCGCGGCTCTTCATGTCGATCCGCATGGAGGATCGCTTCCCGATCATCGACATCCTCGCCCAGACGCCGGCCATCCCCGACAACTCGCAGTGGGCGCTCTTCCTGCGCAACCACGACGAGCTGACGCTGGAGATGGTCACCGACGAGGAGCGCGACTACATGTACCGGTCGTACACGCAGGACCGCGCCGCCCGCATCAACCTCGGCATCCGCCGCCGCCTCGCGCCGCTGCTCGGGAACGACCGCCGCCGCATCGAGCTCATGAACGGCCTCCTCCTCTCGCTGCCCGGCACGCCCGTCATCTACTACGGCGACGAGATCGGGATGGGCGACAACATCTTCCTCGGCGACCGCAACGGCGTGCGCACACCGATGCAGTGGAGCGGCGACCGCAACGCCGGCTTCTCACGCGCGAACAGCCAGCGCCTGTACCTGCCCGTGATCACCGACCCCGAGTACCACTACGAGGCCGTCAACGTCGAGGCGCAGGCCGGCAACCCGCACTCGCTGCTCTCGTGGATGAAGCGCGTCATCGCGCTGCGCAAGCAGCATCGGGCGTTCGGCCGCGGGACCCTCGAGCTGCTGCGCCCCGAGAATCGAAAGGTGCTCGCGTTCGTGCGCAGGTACGAGTCGGAGCAGATCCTGTGTGTCGCCAACCTGTCGCGCTTCCTGCAGGTCGTCGAGCTCGACCTGTCGAAGTTCAAGGGCCTCGTGCCGGTCGAGCTGTTCGGCTCGACGGAGCTGCCGGCGGTCGGCGATTCCCCTTACTTCCTCACCCTCGGCCCCCACTCCTTCTACTGGTTCTCGATGCAGCCGAAGGCTTCGGCGCAGCTCGCGTACGACCCACACGTCGCCGCCTCGACGCTGCCCGAAGTCCGCGTGCCCGGCGGCTGGGAGTCGGTGCTCGACGAAGGGACGCGGATGCGCCTCGAGTCGGTGCTCCCCGGCTACATCAAGAACCGGCGGTGGTTCGCGGGCAAGGCCAGGAAGCTCAAATCGACGCTGCTCACCGACTACGTCGACATCCGCACCGCGGAGGGCATGGCCTACCTCTCGACGATCGTGTGCGGCTACGCCGAGGGCGACCCTGAGACGTACCTGATACCGATCGCGCACGCCAACGCGGCCGAATCGCAGCACGTGCTCGAGCGCTGGCCGCACGCCGGCATCGCGTGGGTCACCGACGGCGAGGGCCAGCGCGGCCTGCTGTACGACGCGTTCGCGCCGCACGGCCTGTCCGATGCGCTGCTCTCCGCGATGGCCAGGCGGCGCCGGTTCAGCGGCCCGAAGGGCACGCTCGTCGGTACGACGACCAAGGCATTCGCGCGCCTGCGCGGGCCCGAGACGATCCGTCTCGAGGCTGCGCTCTCGACGGCCGAGCAGAGCAACAACTCCGTCGTCTTCGGCGAGCGGCTGATCATGAAGCTGTTCCGGAGGGTCGAGGAGGGCGTGAACCCTGAGCTCGAGATCGGCCGCTTCCTGACCGAGCGCACGAACTTCACGCAGGTCGCACCGCTCGCCGGAGCGCTCGAGTATCGCCCCGACAAGGGCGAGCCAATCTCCGTCGCGGTGCTCCAGGCCTACATCCCGAACCAGGGCGACGCCTGGAGCTTCACGCAGTCGACGCTTGCCGGCTACCTGCGCGCCGCCGAGGCGCGCGGCGCTGAGAATCCGCCCGTGCTGCCGCGCAGCGCGATGCTGACCGCGGCCGCCGAGCTGCCCGAGATCGCCGCGCAGGCGATCGGCTCGTACCTCGACTCGGCGCGCCTCCTGGGCAAGCGGACGGCGGAGCTGCACATCGCGCTCGCGAGCGACCCGGACGACCCGACGTTCGCGCCCGAGCGCATGTCAGGTCAGGACCAGCGGTCGACCTATCAGTCGATCAGCCAGGTCGCGACGCGCGCGATGGAGCTGCTGCGCACGCTGCAGGGCCGGCTGCCCGCGGACGCGCGCGAGGACGCGCGCCAGGTGCTCGAGCTCGAGCCTCAGATCTCACACGCGCTCCGCAGCTTCCTGCAGAGCAAGATCACCACGACGCGGATCCGCGTCCACGGCGACTATCACCTCGGCCAGGTGCTCTACACGGGCAGCGACTTCGTGATCATCGACTTCGAGGGCGAGCCCTCGCGCACGCTGTACGAGCGCCGGCTCAAGCGGCTCGCGCTGCGTGACGTGGCCGGGATGCTGCGTTCTTTTCACTATGCGGCCCAGGCGGCGCTGCGCAGCGACCAGGTGACGCCCGACGTGCGCGATCGGATCCGCCCATGGGCGAAGTTCTGGGTCGACGCGGTGTCGGTCGCTTTCCTGCGCAGCTACCTGAGCACCGCCGGCGAGTCGAGCTTCGTTCCGCGCACGGCGCACGAGCTCGAGCTGCAGCTGACGACGATGCTGCTGGAGAAGGCTCTGTACGAGCTCCGCTACGAGCTGAACAGCCGCCCGGACTGGGTCGACATCCCGCTGGTCGGCATTCGCGACCTGGTCGCGCCGGGGTAGGCGTTGATCGCGAACTCGCCGCTCTCGCAGTTCGACCTCCACCTCTTCAACGAGGGCACGCACACGCACCTCTACGAAAAGCTGGGCGCGCACCCCGCAGCCGACGGCTCGGGGACGACGTTCGCGGTCTGGGCGCCGAACGCCGACGCGGTCAGCGTGATCGGCGACTGGAACGGATGGGACCGGACGAAGAACCCTCTGCAGCCGCGTGAGTCGAGCGGCATCTGGGAGGGGTTCGTGCCGGGCGTGAAGCACGGCTCGATGTACAAGTACCACGTCCACTCGCGCGTGACGCGCAACGGCATGGACAAGGCGGATCCGTTCGCGTTCTTCGCGGAGCCGCCGCCGCGCCAGGCGTCGATCGTGTGGGACCTCGCGTACGAGTGGCACGACGAGACCTGGATGTCGCAGCGCGGCGGCATCAACGGGAGGACCGCGCCCTGGTCGGTCTACGAGATGCACATCGGCTCGTGGATGCGCGTGCCCGAGGACAACAACCGATCGCTCACCTACCGCGAGCTGGCGCCGAAGCTCGCGGAGTACGTGCAGCGGCTCGGCTTCACGCACGTCGAGTTCATGCCGGTCATGGAGCACCCGTTCTACGGCTCGTGGGGCTACCAGGTGACGGGGTACTTCGCGCCGACCAGTCGCTACGGCACGCCGCAGGACTTCATGTACCTCGTCGACCATCTGCACCAGAACGGCATCGGCGTGATCCTCGACTGGGTGCCGTCGCACTTCCCGGCCGACGAGTTCGGGTTACAGAACTTCGACGGCACGCACCTCTACGAGCATGCCGACCCGCGCCTCGGCATCCACCCCGACTGGGGCAGCTCGATCTTCAACTACGGGCGCAACGAGGTGCGCGGATTTCTTTTGAGCAGCGCGCTCTTCTGGTTGACGCGGTATCACATCGACGGCCTGCGCGTGGACGCGGTGGCCTCGATGCTCTACCTCGACTACTCGCGCAAGGCCGGCCAGTGGATTCCGAACAAGTACGGCGGGCGCGAGAACCTCGAGGCCGTCGACCTGCTGCGGCGCTTCAACGTCGAGGTGTTCAAGGAGCAGCCTCACGTCCAGACCGTCGCCGAGGAGTCCACGGCGTGGCCGATGGTCTCGCGGCCGACGTACATCGGCGGGCTGGGCTTCGGGATGAAGTGGGACATGGGCTGGATGCATGACACGCTCGAGTACATGGCGAAGGAGCCGATCCACCGCAAGTTCGAGCACCAGCGCTTGACGTTCCGGATGCTCTACGCGTGGTCTGAGAACTACATGCTGCCGCTCTCGCACGACGAGGTCGTGCACGGCAAGGGCTCGCTGCTGGCGAAGATGTCAGGCGACGACTGGCAGAAGTTCGCGAACCTCCGGCTGCTCTTCGCGTGGATGTACGCGCAGCCCGGCAAGAAGCTGATGTTCATGGGCGGCGAGTTCGGGCAGTGGCACGAGTGGAACCACGACAGCTCGCTCGACTGGCACCTGCTGCAGTTCCCGATGCACGCCGGCATGTCGCACTGGGTCGGGGACCTCAACCGTGTGCTCCGGAGCGAGCCGGCGATGCACGAGCTCGACTTCGACCCGGCGGGTTTTCAGTGGATCGACGTGACGGACAACGACAACAGCGTGGTCAGCCTGGCGCGACGGGGTTCGCAGCCGCACGACCTGGTCGTCGCCGTCTTCAACTTCACCCCGGTGCCCCGCCACAACTACCAGATCGGCGCGCCGGTCGAGGGCCACTGGCGGGAGCTGCTCAACTCGGACGGCGCCATGTACGGCGGCAGCGGCCAGGGCAACCTCGGCGGGATCGACGCAGCGCCCGTCGCGCGGCACGGCCACCGGCACTCGCTCACGCTCACCCTGCCCCCGCTCGCCGCGGTCTTCCTGAAACCGGAACCGCGCTAGCGCCGCCTCCCCATTCCGCACGTTTGGACCAAACCGCGCGCATCAAAGGCCCGAATACCGCGCGAATGGATCAAAAGGTGCGGAATCCCCGCGGCCGGCCGCGTCAGGGGCTCGGGCTTGGCGTCACCCCGGTGAACTGCTGCGACTGCCCGGACTCGGCGCGGATCACGTGCATCACCGCGTTGATCAGCGCCAGGTGTGAGAACGCCTGCGGGAAGTTCCCGAGGTGGCGGCCGCTGCGCGGGTCGATCTCCTCGGCGTATAGCTGCAGCGGGCTCGCGTAGGACAGCAGCTTCTCGCACAGCTCCCGCGCGCGCGTCACCTCGCCGATCTCCGCGAGCGCCGAGACCAGCCAGAACGAGCAGATCGTGAACGTCCCCTCCTCCCCGCGAAGCCCGTCGTCCGTCTCGCTCGTCCGATAGCGCAGCACCATCCCGTCGACCGTCAGCTCGTCGGCGATCGCAAGCACCGTCGCCCTCACGCGCTCGTCGGACGGCGGCAGGAACCGCACCAGGGGGATCAGCAGCACCGAAGCGTCCAGCGCCTTCGTCCCGTAGTGCTGCACGAACACGCCCCGCTCGTCGACGCCGTGGTCGCAGATGTCGCGTTTGATCTCGTCCGCCACACCCTGCCACCGCTGCGCCAGCGCCATGTCGCCATGCAGCTCCGCGAGGCGCGCCCCGCGGTCGCACGCGACCCAGCACATCAGCTTCGAAGAGGTGAAATGCTGCGGCTCGCCGCGCACCTCCCAAATCCCGCGGTCCGGCTTCTTCCAGTTCTCGATCGCGCTCTCGGTCGCCCGCTTGAGGATCGGCCAGACCACCTCGGGCAGGTAGTCGCGCGACTTGGTGTGCAGGTACACCGAGTCGAGCACCGCGCCCCACACGTCGTGCTGCTTCTGCGCGTACGCGGCGTTGCCGATGCGCACCGGCGCCGACGACTCGTAACCGCTGAGGTGGTCGAGCGTGCCCTCGCTCAGCTCCGGCTCGCCGCCGATCCCGTACATGATCTGCAGGTCCGGCTTGCCGGACGCGACGTCGGCGATGAAGTAGAAGAAGTCGTTCGCCTCGCGCGCGAAGCCGAGCGTGTAGAGGCCCCACAGCATGAAGGTCCCGTCGCGGATCCACGTGTACCGGTAGTCCCAGTTGCGCTCGCCGCCGATCGTCTCCGGCAGTGACGTCGTCGGCGCCGCCAGCAGCGCGCCCGTCGGGCTGTACGTCAGGCCCTTAAGGGTCAGCGCGCTGCGCTGCAGAAAGCTCTGCCACGGATGCTCGGGGAAGTCGCCCTTGTTGATCCACTCGCGCCAGAAGTCCGCCGTGCGCTCGACGCGCTGGAACGCCTCGTCGACGGACGCCGGCGGCGGATGCTCGTCCCAGAACTGCTTGCCCGCCGAGTACTGCGACCGCGGCCACGCCAGCGCCGCGTACGCGCGCTCGCCCTGCCGCAGCGTCGTGGTGGCGTGGGCGCCCGGACCCTCGAACCCGACGCGCAGGTCGGTGACGAGCCGCAGCGGCACGTCGTTCGGACCGCCGGTCGCGGTGGCCTCGCCGTAACCCGAGCTCGAGTACTCCCACCTCGCAGCGGTGCGCCCGTAGTCGAAGACCGGATGGCAGTCGAGGCTGAGCTCGACGCTGCCCACGACGCACTTCGCGGTGCGCAGGAGGATGTGCTCCGCCTCGTGGTCGGTCGGCGGCCGGCGATGGGTGCCGGAGCGGCGCTGCTCGTGATACCAGGGCCCGATGCAGAGCGCGTCGCGGACGATCAGCCAGCCGGTGCGCGTTCGCCACGTCGTCTCGACGACCAGCGTGCCCGGCAGGTAGCGGCGTCCGGCCGGAACGCTGACGCCGGCCGGCCCGAACCGGAAGTTACCGGCCGCGCGGTCGAGGATCGCGGCGAAGACGCTCGGGCCGTCCGGCCGCGGGAGGCACATCCACTCGACCCGCCCGCTGGGCGCGATCAGGCAGTTGGCCTCGCAGTCAGAGAGGAATGCGTACTCAGCGATGGGCGGGAACGAGCTCGCCACCTGCTGCGCTCCGAGCTGCTCCGGCGCGGGCGCGTGGGCGGCGCCGTCGCCGTTCGGAGCAGGCGCAAACGAACGCCCGAGGTCCTCGACACGAGCTTTTCTAGCCACCCGAATGCCCCAGCAGCGAGAGCTTAGGCCGTCGGACGCGGCGGCGGAGCATCCAATTTGATCCGGCTCCGGCGCCGCCACCACGACCGCGAGTGCTCGGCGAGGAGGTCGTGCACCGCCGAGTGCGGCCCCGCGGGCGCGCCGCCCTCGCTCAGCTCGAGCCAGCGGCGCGCGATCTCGACGTACGCATCGGCTTCGGTCCAGCCGGGCAGACGATCGAGGACCTTGTGCTCGCGGATCGCGTCCTCGATCGGCCGGTACACGTTGTCGTACCAGCTGGCGGCGGCCTCCTTCAGCGGGACCGCCCGCCCGCGCTCCAGGCCCATGAAGTACGCGTGGCCGAGGATGTGCTTGAGGATCTCGTCGTAGCGCCCGAGCCGGCTGACCTCGAGGCGCGCATTCGGGCGGGTGCGGTGCAGCTGGGTCGTCTCGAGAAACGCGGCGTACTCCGCCGCCCGGAGGAGCGCAGCCGCGTCGACAGTCGGGTCGAGCGGCGCGCGGGTGCGCACGTTGATGACGCGCGCGTTGATCATCGGCCGCCCCAGGTTGCGGGCGACCGAGACCCGATGGTGGCCGTCGATCACGTAGTACCGCCCGTCGACCTGGTAGACGTCGATCGGCGGCAGCTCATCCCCTTCGACCATCGCCTGGTAGATCCGCGTCCAGCGTTCGCGCATCCGCCGGTTGATCGGGAGAAATCCGGGGTCGAAGTCCTGCGTCTTCGCGTCGGACGCCGCCGAGCCGATGATGCGATCCACCGGGATCTCGTGGATGCCCCCGTACGCGCTGCCCTCGAGGCCGGCCGCCTTCAGCATCGGCTCGATCGAATGGAGGCGCGGCGGGCGGCCGGTCAGGATGGCGCGAAGCGCGCGCCGGAACGCCCGCGACCGGGCCGAGTCGAAGTCCTGGATGGCGCGGATTCGCTCGTAGCCGGCCATCTGGTCAGGGTACTTGCACCGCGGCAAACCCGGCTCGTTAGGCGAACGTTCGCGCCGCGATAATAGGGCCTCCTGTGGGAGCGCAGAGGCGGGAACGCCACGTCTCCGTCAAGGACGTCGCGGCGCGGTCGGGGGTGAGCTTCCAGACCACCAGCAAGGTCCTCAACGGCAAGGGCTCGGTGTCGGACGTCACCCGGGCGCGGATCCTCCGCGCCGCCCGCGAGCTCGGCTACGTGCCGAACCTCCTCGCCCGCAGCCTGGTGATGCACGCCACGCGAGCGATCGGGCTCGTCGCCGGGGACCTGAGCGACCACAACCTCAGCCGCTTCATCGTCGGCGCGGAGCAGGAAGCGCGGCATCGCGGCTACAGCGTGATCGTCACCGGCGTCGACAACGCCGGCACCGGCGGCGGCGAGGCGCTGCCCGCGCTCATCGAGCGCCGCGTCGACGGGATCCTGCTCGCGGCGCCGGATCTCGAGGTGGAGCGCGGCAGCCGCCCGGTGCAGGGCGACGTGCCGATCGTCAGCCTCCACCACGTCGCGGTGCGCGTGAACGCGGTGGTCGGGTGCGACGACGAGATGATCGGCCGCGTCGCCACCGCGCACCTGGTCGAACGGGGCCATCGCCGGATCGCGACCCTCATCGGCCCGCGCGCCCGCCGGGCCACGACGGGCCGGCTGGCCGGCTACCGGCGAGCGCTCGACGACGGCGGCGTCGCGTTCGACGAGGCGCTCGTCGTGGACGGCGGCGACACCATCGAGCTCGCCAGGGCGGCGACCCGCGCGCTGCTCGAACGCCACCCGGACGTGACCGCCGTATTCGCCCAGAACGACACCATGGCGGTGGGCGCGCTGGCCGCGCTCCGCGAGCTTGGCCGGTCGGTGCCGGCGGAATGCGCCGTCGTCGGCTGCGACGACATCGAGGTGGCCGCCTACACGGCGCCACCGCTGACGACCGTCCGGGTGCCGTTCAACCGCGTCGGCGAGGAGGCCATGCGCATGCTCCTGGACACCATCGAGGAGGCCGCGCCCGGGCCGCCGCCCGCCCCGCTGCCCGTCGAGCTGGTGGTGCGCGCCTCCACGTAAGGACGGCCGTCACGACTTCCGGTTAAGGCGGATGAAACCGGCCCTGGCTACCGCATGATTTCGCCCTGTGAATTCGCTCCGGATGCTGCAGGTGGGCCTCGGTCCCCACGGTCGGAACTGGGCCCGTCAGGTGCTTCCGGACATCAAGGATGTCGAGGTCGTCGGCTTCGTCGACACCGACCCCAACTCCCTGGACCTCCTGCGGTCGGAGGCGAACGTCTCCGCCAGCCGGTGCTTCGAGTCGCTCCGGGAGGCGATCGGGGAGACGAAGCCGCAGGCCGTGCTGATCACGACCTCGCTCCCCTCCCACGCCGCCGTGACCCGCGCGGCGCTCGAGGCCGGGCTCCACGTCCTCATCGAGAAGCCGTTCGCCCCGAACCTGGAGACCGCTCGCGAGCTGGTCGACCTGGCCGCGGCGAAGGGCCTCCTCCTGATGGTCAGCCAGAACTACCGCTTCTTCCCCGCGCCGCGCGCGATCGCGTCGCTCGTGCGCGAGAACGCGCTGGGTGAGCTCTTCCAGGTCTCGATCGACTTCCGGCGTTACTCGCACGCGACGCCGGATCGCCGAGGGCGGCACCACTACGAGGAGCAGCCGCTGCTCGTCGACATGTCGATCCACCACTACGACCTGCTGCGCCTGATCCTCAACCGCGAGCCCGACCGCATCTACTGCGAGGCCTGGAACCCGAGCTGGACGTCATTCGCCGGGCCGTCCGTCGCCGTCGCGTCGATCGACTTCGGGGACGTGGTCGTCGGCTACCGCGGCAGCTGGGTGAGCGCCGGGCCGGCCACGCCCTGGGCGGGCGACTGGCGGCTCGAGTTCGAGCACGGCGAGGTCTACTGGACCAACCGCGACGACGACGCGACGCACGACAAGGTGCTGATCCGGCCGCGTGGCGGCAAGCCGCGATCGGCCACCCTGCGGGCCATGCAGTGGACCGGCGGTTGGGGCACCCTCGCCGAGTTCGCCGACTGCGTGCAGACCGGCCGTGAGCCCGAGACGTCAGGCCGCGACAACCTCGGCACGATCGCGATGATGGACGCGGCGGTGCAGTCCTCGGCGCGGCGCGAGCCCGTCGCGATCGCCCGCGCCGCAGCGCCCGTCGCCATCTAGGTGACCTCCCCGCTCCGCGTCACCATCTGGAACGAGCACGTCCACGAGCGCCGCGACCAGGCGGTCGGCCGGCTCTACCCCGACGGCATGCACGGCGCCATCGCCGCCGGGCTGACCCGCGAGCTCGGCGCCGGGGTCAAGATCCGCGTGGCCACCCTCGACGAGCCGGACCATGGTCTGACCGACGAGGTGCTGGCTGCGACCGACGTCCTCACCTGGTGGGGCCACGCCGCCCATGAGAAGGTCGCCGACGCGGTCGTCGACCGCGTGCAGGCGCGCGTGCTCGAAGGCATGGGCATCCTGATCCTCCATTCCGGGCACTACTCGAAGATCTTCAAGCGCCTGATGGGCACCACCTGCGCCCTGCGCTGGCGCCAGGACCCCGGCGGCGAGCGCGAGCTGATCTGGACCGTGAACCCGGGCCATCCGATCGCCGCGGGCCTGCCCCAGCCGATCGTCATCGAGCACCAGGAGATGTACGGCGAGTTCTTCGACATCCCGCCGCCCGACGCGCTCGTCTTCATCAGCTCGTTCGCCGGGGGCGAGGTCTTCCGGAGCGGGTGCTGCTACACGCGTGGCGCCGGGCGCCTCTTCTACTTCGGGCCGGGCGACCAGGAGTTCCCGGTCTACCACCAGCCCGAGGTGCAGCGCGTGATCGCGAACGCCGCCGTCTGGTGCGCCGGCGGCACGCGGGGCAACGACGTCCCCGCCGAGCGCGGCGGCAGCCCGAACTCGAAGCGGGACTGGTTCCTGCAGCCCGCCTAGAGGCGGCAACAGAAAGTCGCCTGCTCACCGCCGACATTTCGACGACATCTGGTGCAGAAAGTTAAGTAATGTCTCTGTGCCGATGCGCCCATCACGCGAGCTCCGCCGCCGGGCACTGCTCCTGGTCGAGGACGACCCGATCATCGCCCAGATGTACGTCCTCGGCCTGGAGACCGCCGGCTATGACGTGACCTGCGTGCACGACGCACACGACGCACTCCGGGCCCTCGGTACGCGGGTGCCCGACGCGGCGATCCTCGACTGGGAGCTGCCCGGGATGCGCGGCGACGAGCTCTACGAGGCGGTGCGCGCGAACGTCGCGACGCGCCACCTGCCGCTCATGTTCCTGAGCAACCACCGGCCCTCCGAGAGCAAGATCGCCGGCGCCGTGATGGGCGGCGACGCAATCCCTTGGCTCGTCAAGGCGGACACCCCGCCGGCCGAGCTCTCCGCGCGTGTCGCCGACCTGCTCGCGTCGGTCACGAGGCGGCCCACCTCACCGAGCGCCGCCTAGGACGCCGTCATGCGGCGACGCCGCATGATGTGCGCGTGCAACCGATCCGCGCCGCGGTCGTCGGGACCGGGTTCATGGGCCGCGTCCACGTGGACGCGCTCAGGCGCCTCGGCGTGCACGTCGTCGGGGTTGCCGGCTCGACGCGCGCGAAGGCCGAGGCGGCGGCGCTGGCGCCCGCGTACGACAGCTTCGAGGCGCTGATTCGCGACGAGCGCGTCCAGGTCGTGCACATAGCGACGCCGAACCACCTCCACCACGCGCAGGCGAAGGCGGCGCTCGAAGCCGGCAAGCACGTCGTGTGCGAGAAACCGCTCGCGATGAGCTCCGAGGAGTCGGCGGACCTGCTCGACGTCGCGGAGCGCAGCGGGCTCGTGCACGCGGTCAACTACAACCTTCGCTTCTACCCGCTCGTGCAGCACCTGCATGGCGTGATAGCGAGCGGCGAGCTGGGAGAGCTGCGGCTCCTGACCGGCCACTACCTCCAGGACTGGCTCCTTCGAGAGTCGGACTGGAACTGGCGCGTCGATCGCTCACTGGGAGGGCCGCTCCGCGCGGTCGGCGACATCGGAACCCACTGGATGGACATGACGCAGTTCCTGTCCGGCCTGAGGATCACGGCCGTCATGGCCGACCTCGCGCGCTTCGTCGAGTCCAGGGACTCGCGCGAGGTCGACACTGAGGACGCCGCATCGATCCTCCTGCACTACGAGGGCGGCGCGCGCGGCGCCGTGACTGTCTCGCAGGTCAGCCCCGGACGCAAGAACCAGCTTGCGTTCGAGATCGACGGTTCGGCGTCGTCCGCGGCCTGGAGCTCCGAGCACCCGGACGAGCTGTGGATCGGCCACGGCGACCGCGCGAGCGAGCTGCTGCCGCGCGACCCGAACCTTCTCAACGACGAGGGCAGGGCGGCGTCCTTCGTCCCCGGCGGGCACGTCGAGGGTTACGCCGACACGTTCCGCGCCCTCTATCGCGCCGTGTACGCAGCGGTCGCGGACGGCCGGCCCGGCGCGGGGTATCCGACGTTCGCGGACGGGCACGACATGATGCTGGTCATGGATGCGGTCAGGCGAAGCGCCGGCGAGGGGCGCTGGGTTCACGTCGAGCGATGAAGCTCGGGCTGCTCACCGCCGCATTTCCGAGCCTGTCGCTCGAGGAGATCGCCCGCTGGGCTCACGACCACGGTTTTGAGGCGCTCGAGATCGCGTGCTGGCCGTCGGCGGGCGGTGAGCGCCGGCGCTACGCGGGCGTGTCGCACATCGACGTCGAGGATTTCGACGCGGCGGCCGTGCGCCAGACGATGCAGCGCTACGACCTCGAAATCTCGGCCCTTGCCTACTACCCGAACAATCTCGACCCCGACCCGGCCGCGCGCGACGCGGCCAACTCGCACCTCAAGCGCGTCATCGAGGCCGCCCAGAAGCTCGAGGTCGAGGTCGTCGGCACCTTCGTCGGACGCGACCAGGACCGCGGCGTCGCCGCGAGCTTTGCGGACTTCGAGAAGGTGTGGCCCCCGCTCGTGCGGTTTGCGCGCGAGCGCAGCGTGAAGATCGCGATCGAGAACTGCCCGATGATCTTCTCCGACGACGAGTGGCCCGGAGGCCGCAACCTCGCCTACTCGCCGGCGAACTGGCGGCGCATGTTCGAGATCGTGCCCGACGACAACTTCGGGCTCAACCTCGACCCGTCACACCTCGTGTGGCAGCACATCGACTACCTGCGCGTCGTGGGCGATTTCGCGTCCCGCATCTTCCACGTCCACGCCAAGGACATGGAGGTGGACCGCGACGGCCTGTACGAGAACGGGGTGATGTCGCTCGGCATGGGCTGGCAGGTGCCTCGCCTCCCGGGCCTGGGCGAGGTCCGGTGGGACCGCTTCATCGCCGCGCTCTACCAGGCCGGCTACGACTGGGTGGTCTCGGTGGAGCACGAGGACCGCAAGTTCGAGGGTTCGGTCGAGCTCGTGCAGCGCGGGTTCATCGTCGCGCGCAACGCGCTCAGGCCGCTTCTCGTCTAGCTCCCGCGAACGCCGCCGTCATCAGCACCGCGACCGCGGCCAGCACGACCGGCGCCCAGCGCACGCCGAACTCAGCGATGACGACGCCGATCAGCCCAGGCCCGAGGACGCCGCCGATCGACGCGGCCGGGAAGAGCCATGACGTCGCTCGCGAATCGCCGGGCCGCAGGCGCGCGAGCCAGACGATGCCGGTCGGGAAGATCGGAGCAAGCGCCAGGCCGGTGACGACGTACGCGGCGACGGCGATCGGCGGAAACGAGGCTGCGATGAGGGCGACGCTCGCGATCGCAGAGCCGCCGAGCACGATGCCCCACTCGGGGACGGTGGCCGGTATCAGCGTGCTGAGCAGGCGGCCGCTCACGAGCGCGAGGAAGAAGCCTGACGTCGCGGCCGCGGCGCCGGTCGTGCTGAGGCCGATCGACTCGAGGTGCGACGCCATCCACCCGGCCGCCCCGACCTCGATGCCGACGTAGAAGACGAACGCGACGATGAAGATCCAGACCAGCAGGCCGGGCGCGCGGCGCGCGCCGGCGTCGACAGGCAGGCGGCCCGAGACCGCGAATGTCGACGGCACGAGAAGCAGCGCGAGCACGCCGGAGACCGCGAAGAGCCACGAGAAGTGCCCGGTCGCGAACGCCGCGACGAGCACCGGCCCGACGACAGCGCCGCCGGAATAGGCGCCGTTGAGGCCGTTCAGCAGCGCGGTGCGCCGGCGGCCGGCGCTGTAGGCGACGAGCTGGTTCAGCCCGATGATCAGGCTCCCGAAACCGACGCCGATCACCGCGATGCCCGCGAGGAATACGGGCCACGTGGGCGCGAAGGCCGCCACGGCGCACCCGGCCGCACCGACGGCGAGACCGGCGGCGAACGTGTCCCGGCCGGGCCTGCGCGTGAGCGTGCGCATCGCGATGAGGACGCCCGCGAGACCTCCGGCGAAGTGCACGCTGATGACCGAGCCGGCGACCGGCAGGCCGACGGCGAACCGCTGCGTCAGGAGCAGCAGCAGCGGGCCGTACATCGAGACGACGACGCCCATGAGGAGGAACGAGCCCGCGATTCCGGCGACCGCGGGGCCGCCGATCTCGACGCGCCCTGGCGGCGGCGTCAGCGCTGCATCGCGGCCCGGTAGCGCGGAGACGCGACCGGCCCCCTGAGCAGCGGGTCGTCCGTCTCCTGCATCCACCGCCACAGCTCCTCGTTCAACCTGCGCTCGACCTCCGCCGCTTCCATCCGGCCCGACAGGTTCGTCTGTTCGAGCGGGTCCGCGGCCAGGTCGTAAAGCTCGGTGATCGCAGGCCGGTCGGTCGAGTAGCGGCCGGGGTCGGCGCGAAAGACGGCGCCGAGCTGGATGTCGCCAGGCACCTCGACCCGGAACGCGGCCTCGAAGTTGCGGATGAGCTTCTGCTCCGGCGTGCGGATGCAGCGCATCGGGTCGTAGTAGCTGTGGAACGTCTTCTCGGCGAAGACCGCCGTGCGCGGCTCGTACGCGCCGCCGGCGAGGAGGGGCAGGAAGGAGCGGCCCTGCACGTGTGCGGGCACCGGGACCGCCGCGGCTTCGAGGATCGTCGGCAGGATGTCGATGTTGCTGATCAGCTCGTCGTGCACGGCCGGCGCTGCGCCGGGCAGGCGCCCGATGAGCGCCACCTCGAGGCCGGCGTCGTACAGCGTGCACTTGGCGCGCGGCATGGCGAGCCCGTGGTCGGTCGTGAAGACGACCATCGCGGACGCGGCACGGCCGGACGCCTCCAGCGCGGCGAGCACGCGGCCCGCCGCCTCGTCCATCTCGGCGATCGCGGCCTCCGCGCCGCGCATCTCGCTCGCGGCCTCCGGCCCGGCGGGCAGGTAGGGCGGGATCACGGGCCAGTCGAGCGGCTGGATCGCGTCCGGGTACGGCCGGTGCGTGTCGTCGAAGTTGATCTCGAGGTAGAGACGGCCGCCGCTGCCGCGCTCGCCGAGGAACTGCTCGACCGCGTTCGCGACGGTTGGTCCGGTCATGTTCCCGTGGTCGTGCCCGGGCGAATGGATCGCATCGAAGCCGAGGCGTTCAGGATGCAGCGATACGTGCTGGCCGCCGAAGAGATGCGACTCGAACCCGGCGTCATGAAAGATCGCCGCGGCGTGCGGCACGCCGGCCGAGATCTCCCAGTCGAAGCCGACGTGCGCGAGGCCCATCACGCCGTTGCTGTGCGGGTACATCCCCGTCGCGATGCTCGCCCTGCTCGGGCTGCACTGCGGCGCGGTGCAGAACGCGCGCGTGAAGACGGCGCCGGCGGCGGCCAGCTCATCCAGGTGCGGGCTGCGCACGGTCTCGACGCCGTAGCAGTGCAGCGTCCGGCCGATGTCATGGCACGTCATCAGCACCACGGTGCTGACGACCGACGGGTTCGAGGCCAGCGCTATCCCTTGACCGAGCCGCTCGTGATGCCGCGCACGAAATAGCGCTGCAGGAAGATGAACACCAGCAGCGGCAGCGACATCTGGAGCACGGCCGCGGCGGTCAGGAACTGCCACCCGCCGCCGAGCGAGGTGACCAGTCCTGTGATCACGACCGTGAACGGCCGGTAGTGGCTCGTGCCGAGGAAGGTGAGCGCTACGAGCAGGTCGTTCCAGATGCCGAGGAAGACGAAGATCGTCAGCGAGGCGATCGCGGGGACCGTCATCGGCACGGCGATCCGGAGGAACCGAACCGAGTGGCCGGCGCCGTCCATCTCGGCCGACTCGAAGATCTCGCGCGGGAGGCCGCCAAGGTAGTTGCGCAGCAGGAAGACCTCGAACGGCAGGCCGTAGCCGGAGTGCGCGAGCCAGACCGCCTGGATCGTGCCGTTCAGGTGGAGGACCTTGAACAGTTGGAGGACCGGGATCAGGGTCATCTGGATGGGCACGACCATCAGGCCCACGATGACGATGAAGAAGATGTCCTTCCCGGGGAACTTCATCCACGCGAACGCGTAGGCGCCCATGGTCGCGATCGTCAGCTGGATCACGGTCGCCGGGATCGTGATGAGGACGCTGCTGATGATCGACGAGCCGACGCCCTCGATCGCGAGCACCTGCTGGTAGCTGGCCAACGTGAACCCATGCGGCGGGAACAGCACGGTCCACCAGCCGGCGCTCGCCATGTCTGACACCGAGCGGAACGAGTTGATGATGAGGCCGAGCGTCGGCACGACCCACATGACGCAGAAGATGATGATCACGATGTGCAGCGGCAGTCGCTGCAGCCGGTAGCCCCAGTTCGAAACCGTCGACACGGCGCCGGCTCCGACTGCCGCCGGCCTCGCGGTCGCGCGCTCTGCGCTCATCGCTGCTCCTCCTGCTGCTGGAAGCGACGTATGTTCACGAGCATCAGGGGCACGATGGCGACGAAGAGCACGACGCCGACCGCGGCGGCGCGGCCGTACTTTGCATCGGCCAGCTGGCGGAACATCTGGGTCGCGATCACGTCTGTGTTGTAGGCGCCGTTGGTCAGGACGTAGACGATGTCGAAGGTCTTGAGCGCGTTGATGATCATCGTCGTGCCGACCACCGTGATCGTCGGCCAGAGCAGGGGCGTGACGATCAGCCGCACGATCTGAAACTCGTTGGCGCCGTCCATGCGGGCCGCCTCGAGAACCTCGGAGCTGATCGACTTCAGGCTCGCCGAGATGATGACCATGCAGAAGCCGGTCGCGGTCCAGATGCCGACGAAGATCAGCGCGGCGTTGTTGGTCGTCGAGTTGACGAGCCACGCCACCGGGTCATGGCCGACCAGTCCGATCACCGCGTTCAGGGTGCCGGTCTGCGTGGTGCCCGTGGGCTGGTAGTCGAACATGAACTTCCAGATGATCGACGCCGCGACAGCGCTGATCGGCACCGGCAGGAAGATCGCGATCTTGGCCAGCGACTCGTAGTGAACGCGATCGACCAGGATTGCGATGATCAGGCCCAGGCCGACGGCGAACAGCGTGTAGAAGATCAGCCACAGGACGCTGTTCCGGAGTGAGGTCAGCGTGTCCGGAAACGTGAAGAAGTAGATGTAGTTCTGGAAGATCGAGCACGGCTGGCCGTTGCAGCTCAGGCCGTTCATCCACTCGGTGTCGGCCGAGTTGCGGAAGCTGAACACGATCGTGCGGAGCATCGGATAGACCATGAAGACGGTCGCGAAACCGACCGCCGGGAGCGCCCAGAAGTAGGGCCGGATCCACTTCTGGACGCCGTCGGGCAGGTGCTCGATCACCCACTCGCCGCCGTAGATGTAGCCGAGCAGGGCAGCGGGAACGGCAACCACCGCGATCGCGGCCGTGATGATCTGGTTCAGCGTGTCCTGATCCAACCCCGCCCTACCTCCTTAACTCGCTGAGACGGCCGGGGCGGATCGTCTCCGCCCCGGCCGGTCGAATGCTCTAACTCGTTTTGCTTGCTAACTCGCCTGGTACGCGGCCGACTGGACCTGGTCGAGGTGCTTGAGTATCGAATCCAGGTTCGACGGGTTGTTCGTCGCGTCCAGGAGCGACTTCCAGTAGGCGTTGCGCATGTCCGTCGGCATGTAGTCACCGGCGGTGATGAGCATGTTGGTCCCGCTCGCCGCGACGGTGGCGGCGTTCTTGAAGACCGGGTCGGTGTAGGTCGTGTTCTTGTTCGAGCTCAGCGAGACGCCCGAGCTCGCCCAGATCTGCTGCGCCTGGGGGTCAACCATCCACGCCATCAGCTGCCGCGCCGCCGGCGTGTCGTTGTACATGGCGTAGTTGTCGTAGAAGCCGTTGTAGTTGCCGTCGTTCGCCGAGTTCCCCATGCTCGGGTGGCCGAAGAAGTCGAAGTCGGTGCCGGCCTTCAGGTCGGGGAAGCTCTGCGTGAAGAACGAAGGCTGGAACGTGGCCTGCTCGAGGAACAGGCAGCCGGCCTTGAAGTTGCCGGCCGGCTTGAAGAGCGGGTCTCCGGCCTTCGCGAAGTTGGTCGAAAGCACGTAGTTCGGGCCGCCGTACACGTTGTTGCCAGAGGTCATCTGGAGCAGCGCCTGGTAGCCCTGCTTGATCTCAGTCGAGGTCCACTTCTGCTGCCCGTTGATCCACTTCGTGTAAACGTCCGGACCCGACTGCCGCATGATGATGTTGTCGAGGTCGTCGCTCGCGGGCCAGCCCGATGCGGCCCCGGATTCGACGCCGGCGCAGAACAGCTTCTGCGCGCCGTACTTCGTCGGGTCGATCGCCAGAAGGTCGGTCCACGTCTTCGGCGCGGGGTCCGTGAAGACCTTCTTGTTGTACCAGAACAATCCCTTGATCTGGTACTTGATCATCAGGTAGTAGTGCTTGCCGCCGATGATCCCGATGAAGGGGTCGTCGCCGGTGCTGCCGCTCGGCGGCTTGACGAGACCGGGGTAGGTGTTCGAGACGTAGGTGTCGAATCCGCTACCGAGAGCGGTCTCAACCGGCTTGATCACGCCCTTGCTGACCCAGTCCTTCAGCTGGATCGGGTCGGTGGTCGCCGGAGCGATATCGGGCAGGTCGGTGCCGGCCGCAATGCCGTTCGCGATCTGCGTGGTCGAGTCGCGGTTCGTGGTCACGTGGACCTTGATCCCCGTTTTCTGCTCAAACGGCTTCAGGACGTTCTGAAACGCCGTCAGCTCGTTGCCGCCCCACGCGGTCCACACCGTTACCTCGGTGGAACCTTGGGGAGAGCCGGAGCTCGACGAGCTGCCCTGGCAGGCAACGAGAAAGACCGTGCCGAGTCCCAGGGCGAGGGCCTTGAGTCCCAGCCTCCCGTAGAGATTGGCCATATGGTGCTCTCCTTCTAGCGACGACCCGGGCCAGGGGCCGCGGTGCAATCCTGTCGCCTTCTTCCCGGGCCGACCGGGGCGAGAGTGCGCCGGCAAACAGGTTCACTCAAACGAGTCAGGAGCGCCTTAGGCGAGCGTTCGCCCAACGCGCGATCGATCGTAGATGCGCCCCTGAGGCTTGTCAATCTTGTCGTTTCGGCTCCTGATCTCAGAAGACCGCGGCCTCGGTCTCCGCGTCGAAGTAGTGCATGCCCCGCGTGTCGAGGCCGAGGCGGACCCGGTCGCCCGGGGCGACCGCCATCCTCGGGTCCACGCGCGCCGTGACCTGGTCGGCGCCGACCTGCCCGTACAGGAACTGGTCGGAGCCAAGCCGCTCGACGACGTCCACCTGCATGTCGAGGACCGGCGCGTTATCGGCGACCTTGTCGGTGAGGGCCTCGGGCCGGAACCCGATCATGCCCTTGCCAGGCTTGACCGCCTGCGGCAGCTTCAGCTCGAAGCCGGAGGCCTTCGCCGAGCCGTTGGTCGCGTTGGCCGGGATGAAGTTCATCGTCGGGGTGCCGATGAAGCCCGCGACGAAGAGGTTCGCGGGGTGGTCGTAGATGTCGCCCGGCGTGCCGACCTGCTGCAGGATGCCGCCGTTCATGATCGCGATGCGGTCGCCCATCGTCATCGCCTCGACCTGGTCGTGGGTGACGTAGATGAACGTCGTCTCGAGGTCGCGGTGCAGCTTCTGCAGCTCGACGCGGGTCTGCCCGCGGAGCTTGGCGTCGAGGTTGGAGAGCGGCTCGTCGAGGAGGAACACCTTCGGGCTGCGCACGATCGCCCGGCCGAGGGCGACGCGCTGCCGCTGGCCGCCGGACAGCGCGCGCGGCTTGCGGGCCAGGAAATTGTCGAGGCCGAGGATCTTCGACGCGTTGCGCACGCGGCGGTCGATCTCGGGCTTCTTCATGTGCTGCATCTGCAGCGGGAAGGCCATGTTGTCGTAGACCGACATGTGCGGGTAGAGGGCGTAGGACTGGAACACCATCGCGATGTCGCGGTCCTTCGCGGCGACGTTGTTGACCACGCGATCCCCGATGAGGATGCGGCCTTCGGAGATCTGCTCGAGCCCGGCGAGCATCCGCAGCGCGGTCGACTTGCCGCAGCCGGACGGGCCGACCAGGACCATGAACTCCTTGTCCTTGATCTCGACGTTGAAGTCCTTCACGACGGTGATGTCGGCGGTGTAGCGCTTGACCACGTGGTCAAAGGTGACTGATGCCATCTCTCGTACCCAATCCCCTACATGGTGTCCGCTGAACAGATCCCGCGAGACCCAGGGCGAACCGCCCTACCGACGACATTCTATTAAGCGCACGTAAATACGCAAATCCGATTTTTGGCTGCCACCCGTCCGGGTGGCGGCTCAGTCGGCTGGGAACTGGCGGAGAAGGACCTCTTCCACGTCGCTCAGCAGCTCGCGCAGCCGCCGCTCCGTGACCGTCAGCGTCGAGCTGCGGCCGCTCGCCTTCTCCTCGATGAGGCCGGCGTCGCGCAGCACCTGGACGTGCGCGCTCACGGTCGGCTGCGAGAGGGCGAAGTGCTTGGCGAGCTGCGTCACCGACGCGGGATGGCTCGCGAGCCACATGGCGAGCGACAGCCGCGTCGGGTCGGCGAGCGCCTTCATGCGGGAGGCGATGAGGGTCGCGACCTTGCGCTGCTCGGCGGCCGGGTCGGCGGTCCGGATCCGCCGGCCCACCAGCACCATGCCGTCGATCTCCACCACGTGGACGATGCCGAAGAACCAGCCCGGGGAGAAGACCATCCGGCCCTCGACGGCCGCGACGTCCGAAAGCTCCTCGAGCTCCGGCCGGCTCGGCCAGATCCGCGGCCGCTCCAAAAGCTGCCGGTACCCCTCGCCCGCGTCCAGGCGGCGCGCCCATTCCTCGGCGGCCCGCTCGACCGCCGGCCTGCCCTCCGTCTCCCACTCCTCGCGCACCGACTCCCAGACCTCGGCAAGCAGCGCCCCGTACTCGGCGCGCAGCGCCGGCTCCGTGCGCAGCCGCTCCAGGCGCGCCTGCAGCAGGCGGCGATCGGCCATCGGCTCGGAGAGGAGGCTGGGGCGGCCGTCGAGCGTGACGGCCGTGTCGAGGGTCGCGAAGAAGCGATCGAGGTCGAGGTCGAAGAGGGTGCCGCCGCGCTCGGCGAGCACGACCGCCTCCGTGAACCCTCGGACGCCGTCCTCCCAGAAGTCCCGGAACCGGGGCCCAAAGCGCTGGCGGAGGGGCTCGATCGTCGCCATGGAGCCCTCGAGGGCGTGGCCCGCCTCGCAGTTGTGCACGACCCACATGAGCTCGAGCGGCGCCGACCCGCGGACCTGCACGGCAGGAGAGTCAGATCCTTCCGAGATCATTGGCATAGGTCGATCCCTATGTTAACAGCCGTGAGCGCCATTTGCAATAGGGCGTTGCATATGTCGGAAGGCAGAGCGCTATAATGACGCCATGGACCACTATTCCCAGGAGAGGTGGATGCTGGAGCGGCATCGCGCGATGGCGAAGGCCGCCGAATCGCGCATGCGCGTGCGCGGCTGGGGCGCTCAGGCCTCGGTTGCCGAGCTCGTGGCCGCGCGGCTGCGGCTGCTCGCCGACCGGCTGGACCGGCCCGAGCCCACCTTCACCGTCGTTTCGGGGTCGCGGTGATCGCGCGGATCAGCGCGGGATCGGCCTTGGGCCTGCGGTCCGAGGTCAGAAGCCCGTTCTGCTCCTGCTCGACGTCGGCCAGCTGCGTGTAGCAGAAACCCTCGACGGGGCCGCGGTCCATCAGTGCCTCGACGAGCTCGCGATAGGTCGACACCAGGTCCCGGGCGTCTGACGCCTCCAACCAGCCGAATCCCGTCGCGCCCGCCAGCGCGACCCCTCCGAACTCGCTGACCATCAGCGGCTCGCCGCCGTACTCGAAGCCCGGCAGGTAGATCGGCCGCGGGTGTGCCGCGGGGTCGAGCGCGGAGTCGACCGCGCGGTAGCGGCGGCGCAGCGCATGCGCCGGGTTGTAGTCGTGGATGGTGCAGAGGTCGGTGTCGGTGTGCTCCCATCCGTCATTCGACACGACCGGGCGCGTCGGGTCGAGCTCCTTCGTCAGCCGGTAGAGACGCTCGAGGAATCGCGTCTTGGCGCCGTCGTCGGCATTCTCGAAGCCGAAGGTCTCGTTCATCGGCGCCCAGGTGACGATCGACGGGTGCCCGCGGTCGCGCTCAACGGCGGCGCGCCACTCGGTGAGGAGGCGCCTCTCCGCTTCGCGCGTGTCTTCGTGGAAGGCGGGAAACTCGCCCCAGACAAGGAAACCGAGGACGTCGGCCCAGTAGAGCCAGCGCGGGTCCTCGACCTTCTGGTGCTTGCGCGCGCCGTTGAACCCGAGCTGCTTTGCAAGCTCGATGTCGGCGCGCAGGTCGCGGTCGTCGCCGGCGGTCAGCAGCCCGCCCGGGAAGTAGCCCTGGTCGAGGACGAGCCGCGGGATATATGGCTCGCCGTTGAGCAAAAACTGCCCGTCCGCGACGCCCACGGTGCGCAGGCCGAAGTAGCTGGACACGTGGTCGACGACGCGGCCGGCGCGGTCGAAGAGCGTGACCTCCAGCCCGTAAAGGCGCGGATCCTCGGGGCTCCACGCGACGACCTCGTCGAGCGCCACCCGGGCGCGCTCGTGCGTGCCGATCCAGTGCCCGACCTCGCGGCCGTCGAGCGTCGCGACCACCTCCTTGCGGCCCTCGGCGCGGATCGTGACCTCGACCGCCCACTCCGCCGGGTCGGGGACCACGTCGACCGATTCGATAGAGCGCTCCGGCAACGGCTCGAGCCACACCGTCTGCCAGATCCCGGAGGTCGGCGTGTAGAAGATCGACTCGGGCGTCCGCTTCCAGTACTGCTTGCCGCGCGGGATCGTGCGGTCGGCGAGCGGGTCCTCGGCGAGCACGATCAGCTCGTTGCCAGACTCGCGGACCACCGCGGTGATGTCGGCGCTGAACGGCGTGTGCCCGCCCTCGTGCTCGGCGACGCGCTCGCCGTTGACCCACACCGTCGCGCGGTAGTCGACGGCGCCGAAATGCAGCATCAGTCGCCGCGCGGCCGGCGCGTCGAAGGTGCGGCGGTAGCGGAGCAGGTCGTCCTCGATCCGCTCGTCGATTCCGGACAGCGCCGACTGCGGGCAGAAGGGCACGGTGATCGTTCGGCCGGTCGATGCCGATTCGCCGAGACCGAACTCCCACTCGCCGTTGAGGTTCACCCACTCGCGGCGGCGCAGGTTGGGCCGCGGATACTCCGGGCGCGGAAGAACTGCGGAGTTAGGCATTTCGACGCGACCTATGATGCGGGGAAATGCGACCGTCCCCGCAGCGCGCAACGGGCCTCGCCACCGTGCTGCGCGGCGTGATCGGCGAGATGCAGCAGGCGTCCAAGGCCGACATCGTCTCGATCTTCCTGTACGAGGAGTCCACCCGCCGGTACTTCGCCCCCTTTGCCATCGGGCAGCCGCAGGAGAGCCTTGTCGACTCTCTGACTGATATGACGGAGCAGCTCGCCCGATATCACACCGACGCCGCGCACGGGAAGGCGCCGGCCGATCTCGGCATCCACAACTACGGCTCCACGGTATGGCTTACGGTGACGCGGCAGCTGCTCGTCGCGCGCGACGCTCCGTCGCAGATCGACAGCACGTTCATCCGCCGCTACCAGGTGCAGTCCACCTTCGGCATCCCGCTGCTCCGCGGCGAGACGATGCTCGGCTTCATCTACCTGAACTACCGCACGCGCACGAACGAGCCGGACGACGCGCGCGTGGCCGAGCTGCAGCACCTCGCCGCCGAGGCCGCGATGACGATCGAGGCCGCGCTCGCTTCTGCTGAGCGCGCCGCGCTCGACGGCCTCGGCCGCCTGACGTCGCTCCTCACGGAGCCCGCCGGCGAGTCGCGCGCGGACATGAAGGAGCTCCGCCGCGTCCTCTCGATCGCGCTCGCGGACCTCCTGCTCGCGAGCGAGCTCGACGCGGCCGCGATCTATCAGTTCGGCCCGCACCGCACGACGCTGGAGCTCGTGACCGCGCACGCACCGATCGCGGCGCCAACGCGCGTCGAGCGGGTCAAGCAGGAAGACTGGACGCAGGCGCTCAGCGACACGGTGGCCGGCGCGACCGCGTCGTCCGACCTCCACCCCATCGCGACCTACGCGCTCGGCAACGCGCGCGAGCCGCACGGCTACCTCATCGTGATGAGCCGCGATCGCCTGGCGACGGTGCGGCGCGCGCCCGCGACCGACGTCCTCCTCGCGGCCGGCGCGGAGCTGATCGGCGGAGCGCTGGCGACGCAGCGGCTGGTCGAGGGCCTCGAGCACGGCAACCGGCTGCTCAGCGCGCTCGGCGACATGAACGCCGCGATGCTCCGGCCGGGCTCGACGCGCAAGCAGGTGATCGAATCCGTCGTGAGCCACCTCACCGACGCGGCCGTGCCCGAGTTCGACTTCAACTTCGCGACCGTGTACCTGATCGACGAGACGTCCGAGGGCGCGGTGGTGCGCATGGCCGCGGGCGCGGCGACGGCCGCGGCGATCGAGGCCGAGAGCTCGGCCACAATCCGAGGTCTGCAGCGCGTGCCGAGGTGGGCGCTCGAGGAGGACCGCGCGCTCGCGAGCGACGACGTGCTCCTGTACGTGGCGTCGAGCTGGCGCACGGCGATCGTCGGCCCGAAGCCGGGGGCCGGCTCGCCCGATCCTGACGACGTGTTCAACGGGCACGTGCCCGGCCCGTCGCGCTGGACCGAGGTGCCGGTCGTGCGCGCCAACGGCGCGGTGATGACGCGCGTGGCGGCGTGCGTGCTCGGCGACGGCGCCGACTCGGACGACCCTTCGAAGCCGCCGTTCACGCTGGCGGGCGAGGTCTGGGAGAAGGGCGGCCACGCCGACCTGATCCGGATCTTCCTGCCCTTCGGCACCGACCCCGCGCGGCCCGCGACGGGCGTGCTCGAGGTTGGGTACCACCGCACCTACGACCGGCGGCCCGACCGTGGCCACGTCGAGGCGCTGCGCGCAGCCGCGTCGCAGGTAGCGGCGGCGGTCGAGACGGCGCGTCTGTACGAGGAGGCCCGCCGCCACGCCGAGCAGCTCGAGCTGACGGCGGACGTGAGCCGCGCGATCGCTTCGTCCATCGACCTCGACCAGGCGCTCACCCTCGTCGCCCACAACCTGGCGCGGCTGGTGGACGCGTCGATGTGCCAGATCGCGCTCTACGAGGAGGACCAGGAGGGCTGGTACGGCGCCGCCGCATCCGACCTCGAGGACCTCTGGCGCAGGCAGCGCGGCGAGCGCGCCGAGCCGTCGTTCATGTTCGACCTCCTCGAGCACCCGCAGCCGATCGTCATCGACGACGCGGATGCGTCGCTGCAGGTGCCGCACGCGTACGTGAAGGCCTTCGGCGTGCGCTCGCTCCTCGCCCTGCCGCTCGTCGCGGACGGGCAGGCGATCGGCGCGGCGATCCTCGCCGAGCGCGGCCACCGCCACGCGTTCACGCCCGACGAGGTGCAGCGCGCGCAGGGCCTGGCCCTGCAGGCCGCGGTCGCGATCAAGAACGCGCGCCTGCACGCGCTGGCAGAGGAGGAGCGCCACCTGCAGAAGGACTTCGTGCTCGTCGGCTTCGGCCAGTGGGGCCAGAAGGCCTACCAACATCTCCTGACGCTGAAGCAGTTCTTCAACTTCCGCACCCACGTCGTCGAGCGCGACGGGCCCGGCGCGCGCGAGCGCGTGGCGGCCGGAGAGGCGCAGGTCATCGAGCACGGCGACGCGTTCTACTGGGATTCGCCCTCTCAACCCGCGCACGAGCAGCTGGAGCGCGAGCTCGAGTCGAGCTCGTACGTGATCACGTACATCGCGACGCCCGCCGCGACGCACCTGGCGACGCTGCAGCTCTACTACGACCTCAGCGACGTCGTCCTCATCGAGAAGCCGCTCGGTTCACCTCCTGAGGAGTACCGCGAGTTCCTCGACCGCGCCCCCGGCGGTGTCGAGATCGTGGCCGCCGACCACTACTACTTCAAGCTCGAGGTCCGGCTGCTCCAGATGCTGCTGACCGAGGAGCGGACGCTGCGCGACTTCCTCGACCACGTCGAGGAGATCCGCGTCGAGATCCTCGAGGAGCAGCCGCTGACCGGCGCGGCCGCCGACATCGGCGTGATCGCGGACCTCATCCCCCACGCCTTTGCCATCGTGTCGCTGCTCACCCCGATCGACCGCATCGAGCTCGACCCGACGATCCCGCTGCAGATCGGCAAGCACGAGGGCTTCACCGGCCAGCGCGAGAGCTACGCGCGCGTCACGTCGACTTTTCAGTACCACGGGCGCGCGGTGCGATTGGTCATAGATGTGGGCAAGGGCGCGGACAACGCGAAATGGATCCGTCTCGCGGGCGAGCGGCCCGCGTCGGGGCGCAGCCCGTCATACAAGTTCGACTTCGGGCGCGGCGAGGCGATCGACGGGACGCAGGCGACCGTACGCGCGGCGATCCGGCGCATCCGCGAGCCGGGCGTGCCGGACAACGCGCACCTCAACATGCTGCGGCACGTGATCGAGAAGCGACACCCGGCGGTCGGCATCCTCTCGATCCGGGAGGCGATCCGCGCCAACCAGCGCGTGCGCGAGCTCGAGGCCCTGGCCACGGATCTGCTCGCGCGCAACGAATGGACCGAGTACCCGATTGGCACACGGCCGGTCTTCGAGGTTGCGCAGCACCCCGCGGGGGCCGCGTCCTGAATTCAATCCGCGTGAGAAACGCGTCCTGGCGGCGCCGTGGCGCCTAAGAGGTCCTACCGCTCCTCGAGCCGCGTCATCTTGAAGGAGGACCGCCTGTTCGCCGTCTCGGCGCTCGACGGCTCCATGCGCGCGCAGACCGCGGACGGCCATGGCGTCTGGCTGGGCGACACGCGCTACCTGTCCGAGTACCACGTGCTCGTCAACGGCGAAGAGCCGCAGCTCCGCGACCTCGGCATCGAGGGCGGGATCGCGAACTTCAAGCTCACGGCGGGCGGCCGCATCCGCGTCCGGCACGAGCGCTACATCGACCACGGCCTGCACGACAGGATCACGTTCTCGAACACGGGGGCGGAGCATTTCTCGGCGCACCTCGAGCTGCGCTTCGACAACGACTTCGCCGCGATGCTCGTCGTGCGCGGGATCGTCCCGAACCCGCCGCGCCGAGGCCTGCGCGAGGTGGACGGCGACCGCGGCCTCGAGCTCTGGGAGCAGAACGGCTCGTCGCGGCTGACCGAGATCATCATCGACCCGCCCGGCCGGCATCACACGCTCTCGCTCGACCCCGGCGACAGCTTCGTCATAACCGTAGACGTGCTGCCGCGGCACGGCATCAAGGTCGCGCAGTTCGACACGGGCGTCGAGCGCGTGCGCGAGCACTACGAGACGTGGGCGTCGGACTGCGCCGAGTTCGTCACCGACAACCCGACGCTGAACGAGCTCATCGAGCAGAGCCGCGACGACCTGCGCATGCTGCTCGACCGCTACCCGAC
>Ga0070741_10000633_pt1 | contig 121315 bp, 84 predicted proteins | sample Coa_R1_4_FD_66440 | JGI IMG/M metagenome (GOLD analysis project Ga0070741, IMG submission 66440) | Surface soil microbial communities from Centralia Pennsylvania, which are recovering from an underground coalmine fire - Coalmine... | ecosystem: Environmental > Terrestrial > Soil > Unclassified... | reverse complement strand
AGCTTCAGCTTCAGCGGCGGCTGCCAGCTCCGGGCCTCGCTCTCGAACTCCTTCCCGCGGACCTCGCCGCGCTTCGAGAGCATCATCCCGGCCGGTAGCAGCGGCTGGATGAAGATCTTCTCGCAGAGCGACATCGGGATCCTCGGGTCGGTGATCAACTTCAACCCGAACGCGGCCACAGCGAGGGGCGCCTTCAACGGCGGGATCAACCTGCACAAGCTGACGCTCTCGGCGGCGTCTTCTTATACGATCCCGGTCTTCCAGTCGGGCTGCTTCTCAGGCTTCTGATTGCCGGCGGGGCGCTCCGGGCGGCTCGGCCCCCCCGAAACAGAAAGGCGCCGGGATAACCACTGGTTACCCCGGCGCCCTTCATCTTTTACGTCCATGTTGATCGCCTTACTGCTCGCGACGATCTTTCCCGCACTGTGGCAGGATTAACAACCAGCCGGGACAGCCGGCCCGATCAGACGGGCAGTCAGGCTCCGATTGGATTTCAGGCAGGCGAACCGAAAGTCAGGCTCGTCTGTGTTCAGAGTCATGCCGGCCCGACCTGCGCCATTCGCGCTCGCGCCGCTTCCATTCCCGCATGGCCTCCTGGAGCCGGTCGCGGATCAGGTTGCCGATGTTTTCGAAGTCGAAATCCTTCCCGCAGCCCGCCGCGCCGAAGCCGAAAGCCGGGCCGCCCTCAAATCCCCAGCCCTGTTCGGTGCGCACTTCGTCTTCGTAATATGAGACGACCTGCCGGCACGCCATCGCGACCGTCAGCAGGGAACTGTCTTCGGCGAGTGGCACAAAGACGTTTTTGACGTCCGGGTCGAGTTCGCCGAGGCGCGCCAGAATGCGGTTGTATTGCGAGACGGCGAAGCGCGCCTCGCTTTCGCCGGCGTTCATCCATTGCACGCGGCCGGCCGCGCGGGCCGTGCGGTGCAGCACGTTGATCAGTTTCTTCAGTTCCTGTTCTCTTTCCATAACTACCTCCGGTTATTGTGACGCTGATCTAAGACGTTACTTCGACCAGTTGCGCCGGCCCGGCCCGCGCCGGTTCGAGTTGTTCACGCATCAGTTGCTTCGCCCGATGCAGCCGCCACTTCACAGTCGAGAGCGGCAGATCCAGAAAGCTGGCAATGCGTTTGAGCGGCATCTCGTCGTAAAACCGCAGTTGCAGAATCAGGCTGTATTGCTCGTCCAACGCCTCAATCGCCGTTCTGACTTCGGCCGTCTCAAACGACTCCGGGAGCGTGAAAGGGCGCGCCAGCGCGTCGCTGTATTCCAGCACCGCCTCATCGAGTTCGACCCGGCGGGCCTGCTCTTTGCGCGCGTTCTGACTCATGCGCAGGGCCGCGTGCCGCGTGATCGCGCAGAGCCACGAGGCGAAACTGGCCGGCTCTTCAATCGAAGGGAGCGCCTTGAAGGCGAGCAACAGCGCCTCCTGCACCGCGTCTTCGGCCAGTTCGGCCCCGGCGACCGCCCGCGCCACGCGGTAAGCCGCGGCGCGGTATCTCATCACCAGCTCATCGAACGCGCGCAGGTCGCCGAGAATTGCCGCGATGACCAGCACTTCGTCGCGCGAATTGTCGCGTCTGGTTTCTGCCGCCATTCCTCTTCTCCGGAAATTCACCGGCCCTCACCCGCATGGAGACATGAAGTACGAAAAAGGATAGCGAGGGGGTAAATAATTTTCCATGACCTCAGCCGGAGATTGACTCTTACCGCCCGCCCTGGCAGATTCACATTGCACCGGAGTTCGCCACAGTTGCATAATCCCGGCAACCGGCCCAGCGCTGGCGGAATAAGCAGGGAAGCTTCCGATCAGGCCCTCATAATCACCCATCGGACGGGTGAGGAGAAAAACCATTATGCAGGCAGACTTGAAATCAGCTGCACCCGCGCAGCACTGCAACTGGGCCAGCGTCCCGGTCGAACACGTCGGCAAGGGGGTCGAACGTCAGATGATTGTCGGTGATCACCTGATGATCTGCCGATTGCGCTTCGCGCCGCACGTCGTCACTACGCCGCACGACCACCCCCACGAACAGATGACTATCATCGAGCGGGGGCGCGTGCGCTTTATCATCGGAAATGAAGAACGAATCGCCGAGGCCGGTGACGTGCTTCACATCCCGTCGGGGTGCTGGCACGGCGCCACGATGCTCGATGAAGAGGTGGTGATGATTGATATTTTCACCCCCCTGCGGGAGGACTTCCTGAAACCTGCACGCCCGTAGGCATCAGCTCCGGCTGGAGAAAGGGACCTCACGAAGCAGAAATCGCCTCGTTGTTTTTCGCAATCTCACTCACCTCAGAAGTCATTGCCTGAGAAATTTTTCTTCCCGCAAATTATTCGCCCGGTGCCCCTGGGGAGAAGCCCCGACTTTATTTACAGCCATAAATTTTTCTGCGCCGGCTCAAACAAAAGCGGGTCACCCCGCGTCTTTAGTTGGTGAACTGAGAATCGCGCATGCCCAAACACGCAGGCGGTCGTCCGGCAGGAGATGGAATCCCGCCGGCGGGGACGTACGTGGAAGAGAAACAAGTCATCGAAAACTTTCTCGCGACCGGGGCGGAGGAGGCGTTTTGCGCCTTGTTCGAGGCCGTCTGCGTGCGACTGCGCCGCTATTTCCTGCTGCGGGGCCTGGACGCGGCGACCGCGGAAGACCTGACTCAGAATGTCTTCGTGAAGGTGTACCGGCAGAAGGGCGAGTTGCGGGCAGCCGACCATTTTTACGGCTGGCTGTTTGCCATCGCGCGCAACGAACTGATCAGTTACTGGCGGCTGGAACAATCGGGTGGCGAGAAGGTTGAATTCGAGTCGCTCGGCGACCGGCACGCGAGCAGCCTCGTGACCGAGCCTGAAGTGCTTCCGGCCATGCGCCTGATGGATTTGCTGAAGGCGCTCGAACCGGCCGAGCGCGACCTCGTCGTGCTGCGGTTTGTCGAAGGGCTGAGTTACGAGGAACTGGCGGTCGCGCTCAGGCTCCCGCTGGGGACGATCAAATGGCGGATTTTCAACGCGAGGAAGAAACTCTCGCGGATCATCGCCGCTTCGCCCGAGGGCAGGGCGCGACAAAGAATCAATTAGCTTTGCTGGGGTCAGTTGTATGAAACACGGGATTACAGAACTGGAATGGAACGATTATCTGGACGATCGGGCGGCGGCGGAAGTGCGCGACCGCATCGAGGCGCACTTCATCGGCTGTCTGGAATGCTGGGAGTTTTACGAACAGGTGTCCGGCGCGACCGAGGAACTGGTTGAAGCGAGCGAGGAGGCGCGCCACGGGCTCACGCTCGAAGATCGGCAATTGCACCTGATGCTGCGCGGCGTCTTTTCGCGCCTCAGAGTTGAGGATGCCGGGGGCACAGTACAGGCTCAGGTGCGTGGGCGACTGAATCTGCTCGAAACTGTGCTGGCCCCGTTCTGCGGGGCGCAGGCCGCCGCATCCGCGCTTCAGGCGGCGGCGAAGAATTCTCCGGCCCGCTCGCTCGAACAGGTGACGCCGGACAACTGGGAGCCGTTTCTGGAAAAGCTGACCGCCATTGCCGCGGCGATGTGTGGCGAAACCTTTGCCGGCCTGATCCGGGAAAGCGGGCAATTCTGATGTCAGCTGTCAGCTGTCAGCGATCAGCCGGAGAATCAGCACTCAGACTTTCCGTTCTGGCTGAAAGCTGACCGCTAATCTATAGTTTTTATGCTTGCTGCGCGGATTACACCGAGAGTTGTGGCCTTCGGACTGGCAGGAGAGGCGCTGCTGCTGGTGGGCTTCTACCTGCCCGCCGCGTTCGGCTGGACGGCACGGTTCCGGCTGGCCGAAGCCATCGTCATGACGATTTCGGGGGCGCTGGCCTTCAGCATCGCATTGGTACTCAGCCTGGAGGTGGCGGCGGAATACCGTCAGGCCCGCTGGGCGCGGCTCGCGTGGCTGATGCTCGCGGCCAACGCAGCGCTCTCATTGCTGAAGAGATCCATCGGCAGCCCGCTCTTCGACTTCATGATGGAAGGCTATCGAACCAGCCCGCTGCGCGGATTGCTGGATAACCTGCTGGTGGTCCCGGCCAACCTGTGCCTGCTCGCCGGTCTGCTGGCGATGTGGTGGGGATTTCACCGCCTTGGGCTGGGGTTCAGGATCAAGCGGCGCGATTACGCGGCGATGGCGGGTGTGGCGGCACTCTTTCTGACGCTGCTGCTCTATCGCGAAAGCCTGTCGCAGGGGCAATCACCTTATCTGATCAGCCGCGTGATGCAGCCGCTCGGCCTCGGGCTGCTGGCCGTGATTTCGGCGTTCGGCCTGGTATTGCATCGGTACGCCGTGCGGATGGGCGATGGCAGGCTGGCCATCGTGATGCGCTGGCTGATGGTCTATGTGCTGCTGCGCGGCGTGCTGGTCCTCGTGCGAAGTTTTTTCAGTCCGAAGCTCCCGCTACTGCTCGATTCTCCGCCCGGCCTTGAGGAATGGGCCTTCGATGTGTTGTGGCAGGTCGTGCAATGGGCCGCCGCTATGGCCGCCGCCTGCTGCGCGCATCTGACGGTCAGCGCCGCGGCACAGCTTGAGCAGTTGCGATCCGCCAGAGCAGCGGTCGCTCCCGCCTGAGGGCTAATTGATTGTAAGTCAAGGACCCAGGTGTGGAGTATCAGTGGCCCTCCTCCGACGGCCCGGCTATCTGATACCCCACTTAACTTACGCTGAATCCTGCGGGCAAATGCTCCTTTTTCTACTCAGTGGAAAAATTTTTTGCTCTGATAAAAAATCTTGACTCAAACTACGGCTTGTGTTCAGATACACGCGCTTTGCTGGGATCAATCCAATTCCATTGGCCTGAAGGTCGGCTCAGACACTTCAGGTAACTCATCTCGGGAATCAGGGCGGTTACTCGCCAGACCTTGCCAGTTACCAGAACACCAACTGATCGTCTGATTTCAGATGAGAAGACTGTCTCAGGATGCGGACTGCGGCCCACATCACATCTATCAGGAGGAAATCATGAAATTAAAGGCAACAGGATTAGCACTAGTATCGGCCCTGGCGATTTTCACCGCTATGGCTCTGTTTCTCCCGGTCACCCTCCGTGCCCAGGAAGTGCGCGGCAAGATAACGGGACAAGTCGTGGATTCATCCAGGGCAGCAGTGGCCGGGGCGACCGTCAAGGTCACGGATGTGGCGCGAGGTGCGACCGTGACCCTCACAACTAACGCCGAAGGTCTCTTTCAGGCGCCATATCTCTTGTCGGGAAACTATCAGGTTACGGTCGAGATGGCGGGGTTCAAGAAGTATCTTCAGGCTGGCGTCCTGCTCCAGATTGCCGAGACCCGCGATCTGACCATCGTCCTGGAGGTCGGTGGCACGCAGGAGACAGTTACGGTAACTGCCGTTGGCGCGATCCTCAATGCTGCGGATGCCAACCTGGGACAAACCCTTGATCAGCAGCGTGTGGCGGAACTCCCACTGGTTCACGGTGATCCCTACACACTGATCGGACTCTCTACCGGCGTTACCTATACGGGCAGCACGAGACTGGATCGTCCGTTCGAGCCAACGCACATCATCGGCTATGCAATGGACGGAACACGCGGCAACCGCAGCGACTTGTTAATTGATGGCGCGCCAAGCACTGCCACGGCAAATGGCAATGAAGTGATCGCCTCCTATGTCCCCCCGAGTGATATCGTCCAGGAGTTCAAAGTGCAAACGGCAACATTTGATGCTCAGTTTGGCAACACCGAAGGCGGGGTGACCAGCATCAGCATCAAATCGGGCACGAACAAACTTCACGGCACGGCTTATAGATGGACAGAGCCGGGAGGCATGGCGGCAAACGACTTTTTTGGAAATGCGAGAGGGCAAGGCCGGCCGGACTCTTTCTCCAACCGTCCCGGCTTCAGTGTCAACGGTCCGGTTGTTATTCCGAAGCTATACAACGGCAGGGACAAGACTTTCTTCCTGGTTGGGTTTGAAGCTATTCGCGACTCGCGCCCGCGGTTCGATATCAACGGCAACTCGTTTGTTCCAACCCAGGCGTTGAGAAACGGCGACTTCTCAGGACTAGGCGTTAATATTTACGATCCGCTTACCCGCATCAACACGGGCACGGCACAAGCTCCTGTCTATACCGGAACGCAGTTCGCCGGCAACATTATCCCCGCAGCGAGAATCAGTCCGGTCGCCAAAGCGGTCCTGTCGTACTACTCGCTGCCCAAGCAACCCGGCCTGCTCGGAAATATCCAGGATTCAACCCTGGCGGAGAAAACAAAACCCTACAACAATTTCACGTTCAGGGTTGATCAGAACATTGGCAGCAAAGACAGGTTTTTCGTCCGCGGCAGCCGATACGATCGGGTGAGTCACTATAACGACTACCTCAATTCGATTGCCACCGGAGTTAACTTCCAGTTTATCTCCCGGCAGGGTGTGATTGATGAGGTTCACACGTTCAATGCCACCACTGTCCTGAATGTCAGGTATGGCTACAACCGCTTCATTCGCGGCCAGGATCAGGAAGACGATGCCCATGGAATTGACCTGACCACGCTGGGTTTCCCCGCCTATTACAACAATCTGATCCCCGTGGCAAGCAGGCGCTTTCCGCGTTTTGATTTCCCCGCAAACACTATTGTCAGCACCGGATTCGGCAATGAATTCAGACCGGTTGGTTCACACTCGATAGCCGCGATTCTGAACAAGTCGCTGGATAAGCACTCCCTGAAGTTTGGCAGTGAGTTGCGAATCTACCGCGAGGACGATTCCTTCAACAGCAACGACCAGACAGGTCAGTTCGTCTTCGACAACACTTATACGAGGCCGAGCAGCGCCTCCAGCTCAGACACTAACGGCCTCCAGGCCTTTGCCGCGTTCCTGCTCGGATATCCGACCACTCAGACTCTCGTGCGGCGCGCGGATTACTCTGAGTATTCAAAAACCTATAGCTTCTTCGCGCAGGATGACTGGCGCTTCAACAACAAACTAACCTTTAACCTGGGATTGCGTTGGGAAGTCGAAACGCCACTGGTTGAGCGAAACAATAAGAGCGTCACCGGCTTTGACCTTGCTTACACTCAGCCAATCGAGGCCGCCGCCAAAGCGAATCTGGTGGCAAAACCGATTACCGGCATTGACCCGAATAGTTTCAATGTAAAGGGTGGCCTCCTCTTCGCAGGCAAGGACACCGGCAGCGGCTTGTATAAGACGCCTAAGAATACTTTCCTGCCGCGCGTCGGAGTTGCTTATCAATGGAATGACAAGACCATCATCCGGGCCGGTTTCGGTTTGTTTGCCGGATTCCTGGGAGAGCGACGTGGCGATGTCATCCAACCCGGATACACCCAAAGCACCACCGGCCTGACTACCCTGAACGCCAACGGGGCGCCGATTCCTTATACTCTTTCCACTCCGTTTGCTAACACCACAATCCTCGAGCCAGTCGGCAATTCACTGGGCAAACAAACCAGTCTCGGACAGGGAATTTCGTTCTTTAACCAGAATCCGAAGGTTTCAAAGCAGGCCCGCTTCCAGGTTGGCCTTCAGCGCGAACTTCCGGGTGGTTTCGTCGCCGAGGCCGAGTATGTCTTTAACCGCGGTTATGATATTGAAATCAGCCGCGACATCAATGCTCTGCCGAATTCCTATCTAAGCACGGATAACTCGCGCACGGCAGCAATGAATGCCATCAACAGCAACCTGACGACATCGCTGACGGGCCTCAATCCGTTTGTGGGGCTGATACCTAATGCCTCGGCCAATACGACTCGGGGGGCATTGTTACGTCCCTTCCCTGAGTTCGGGGCCATTACGACGACGAACAATGACGGCAAGTCCTGGTACAACTCCGGTCAGTTCAGTTTGCAAAAGAGATTCTCGAAAGGATACACGGTGCAAGCCAGCTACACCTGGTCGAAGTGGCTCCAGGCTACGGAGTATTTGAACGCGGGTGACCCGTTGCCGACGAAGATGATTTCCGACCAGGATTCGACGCACAGGTTTGCTTTCAGCGCCCTGTATGCACTCCCCTTCGGAAAAGGTGCCAGGTTCCTGTCGAGTTCGAATTGGCTGTCAAATGCCGTTTTGGGCGGCTGGCAGGTTGGAGGAACGTATCAAGTCCAGAGTGGCTTCCCGATTTCTTTTGCCAACGATGCGTTTTACCGGGGCGGAGAGATACGAATCAGCAACAGAACCACCGCTCAGTGGATCAATACCTCGGCTTTCCAATCGTTCTATGACTGGCCCACTTTCCTGCCTTCGGGTGTGACCCCCGGCACTGCGACTGCTGCGCAAATAACTGCTGCCCAGTCGGCCGCGATTACGGCTGCGACGCCTGTTAGTCACCTGCGGACATTGCCGCTTCGTTTCAGTAATGTCCGCAGGGATTTCATCAACAACGTTGACCTGACGCTGAAGAAAGACATCCAGGTGCGAGAAAGCATGAAGGTACAGTTGAGGTTTGAGGCTCTGAACGCCTTCAACCACCCGTACTTTGTCGCTCCGGTTGTCAATCCGACAGCAAATAATTTCGGAGTAATCTCAGCTTCTAACCAGGACAACTATGCCAGACGTGTTCAGTTGGGGGTGAAGTTCATCTTCTGAATTTAGAGCGGATTGCTAATCAGGGCAGGGCAAATTGACTGTTTGCCCTGCCCTCAATCGAAAACCGCTATAGGTTGGCAGGCAAAATAAATCTGCCATAAAGAACCGCCCTTAACCAGGTTGGATCGGCGTTGAATTTGCATCGCCAGCTCCAGAGGAGCTGGCGGGCATAACGCATCGCATGGCTATAAACATTGCGCTCCGCCGGAGCCGGGAAATTTTTACCATATTTATTTTGTCGCCAAATTTATGAGACATGAAGAAAATCTACGACGCGATCATCATCGGTTCCGGTGCGGCAGGTGGCATTGCCGCACACGTCCTCGTCAGTAAAGGTCTCAGCGTCCTGCTGCTCGAAATCGGGCCGAAGTGGAATCCGGCAACGGACTTCATCACCTCGCACAAGTGGCCTTACGAAATGCCGCATCGCGGCCTCGGCAGGCCGGGCCAGTATGAAGGCTTGTGGAAGGTTGACGCTTATACCGCTCACCTCTACGTCAACCCGCGCGTGGATCGCTACGCCGTCGCCCCAAGTACTGATTTTCACTGGACGCGCATTCACGCGGTCGGCGGGCGCACGATAACCTGGGGCCGCGTCAGCCTCAGGTTTTCCGAAGCCGATTTCAAGCCGAAGTCGTTGCAGGATGGCTATGGTGAAGACTGGCCGATTGGCTATCAGGACGTCGCGCCGTACTACGACAAGGCCGAAACGCTGATGGGCGTCTACGGCACGCAGGAAGGGTTGCCCAATCTGCCCGACGGCATTTACCTGCCGCCGCCAACAATGCGCTGCGGCGAAGTCAGGCTGAAGAAGGGGTGCGAGCGACTCGGCATCCCGGCAATCGCAAATCGCAAGGCCGTACTGACGCAGAATTATGCGGGGCGCTCGGCTTGTCATTACTGTGGCGAATGCGGGCGCGGTTGTGACACGGCTTCGCGCTTCAGCACGCTTGATGCGATCATCCCGGGGCTGACCGGCAAACCGAACTTCACTTTGAAAACACACGCCGCCGCTCATCGTGTCCTCGTTGATCCCCGGACGAATCGCGCGCGCGGCGTTTCGTATCTTGATACGCGCAATAAACAAGAGTATGAAGTTTACGGCCGGGCGGTCGTGCTGGGCGCGGGCGCGATGGAATCCACACGGATTCTGCTCAATTCGAAAACGCGCGAGTACCCGAACGGCCTCGGGAATTCATCGGGAGTGCTGGGCCATTATTTGATGGACAGCATCAAGTCAGGATTCATCAGTGGCTATCTGCCCGCGTTGAAAGGCGCGCCGGTCACCAATGACGACGGGGCTGGCGGCGGTCACCTGCACATCCCGCGCTTCACGAATATCAAAGGTGGTCGCAAAACATCAGTGCTGCGCGGCTGGCAGATTCAGCCCAACAGCGGAGCGCGCATTTTCCCGAGCTACGCCCGCAACGCTGCGGGCTTCGGCTCTGATTTCAAGCGGCAGGTGCGCGAGCAGAATCCGGCCATCGTAACGATGGGAAGTTTTGGCGAACCGCTGCCCGACTTCAATAATTACTGCGAGATTGACCCCGGCGGCCTGAAGGATCGCTATGGCATCCCGCAGTTGCGCTTCAACTGCCGGTGGGGCGGCAACGACCTGAAGATGGCCGCGCTGATGTACGACAACGCCGAGGAGATCCTGCGCGCCGCCGGGGCTGAAATCATCCCTTACCGGCGCAATCCGCCGTCACCGCACGGTGACGCCACGCACGAAGTCGGCACGGCGCGGATGGGCAGTGACCCGAAGACTTCCGTGCTTAATGGCTTCTGTCAGGCGCACGATGTCAGAAACCTCTTCGTGACCGACGGCGCGTCGTTTGTTTCGGCGACCGAGAAGAATTGCACGCTGACGATCATGGCCCTGGCATGGCGGGCCTGCGATTACCTGGCTGACGAATTGCGCCGCGAAAGCCTCTGACCCGGAGAACCGAAGGAAACGGGCATGCGATACCCATACTCGCGGCTGATTCTGACACTCATCCTGTTTCTCTCCATCCCCCTCGTCTCTGACGCTCACCGACAGAAATCCGCCCGGCCTGATCAGCAGCCGAGCTATCTTTTCGCTTACTTCAAAAACAACGGTGAAGACGGATTGCATCTGGCTTACAGCCGCGACGGCTTGAAATGGAAACCACTCAATCAGGACAAGTCGTACCTGATGCCGCAGGTCGGCAGCCAGAAGCTGATGCGTGATCCATGCATCACACAGGGGCCGGACGGGACGTTTCATCTGGTCTGGACGACGGGGTGGAGGGGGCAGGACATCGGGATCGCGCACTCGAAAGACCTGATCAACTGGTCGGAGCAGAAAGCCATCCCCGTGATGGCGCACGAGCCGACGGCAATGAACTGCTGGGCGCCGGAAATCTTCTATGACCCGGATGAGAGGCGGTACCTGATCTTCTGGGCCACGACTATCCCCGGGCGCTATCCCGAAACCGACGGCTCGGGTAACAACGGACTGAATCACCGCATCTACTTCGTCACCACGAAGGATTTCACTACGTACAGCAAGACGGCCCTGCTCTACGACGGTGGCTTCAACGTGATAGACGCGACCATCGTCAGGGATGCCCGCCAGTACGTCATGTTTCTCAAGGACGAGACGGCACAGCCGCCAAAGAAGAACCTGCGGATAGCAGTGAGTGACAGAGCGCAGGGGCCATACGGTGCGGCATCACCGCCTTTTACCATCAGCTGGGTTGAAGGCCCGACCGCGGTCAGGATCAATAACGAATTGGTTGTTTATTACGACATGTACCGGGACGGGCGTTACGGCGCGGTCAAATCCAGAGACCTGAAGAACTGGGAGGTAATTACCGATCAGCTGGATTTCCCCAAAGGTGCGAGGCACGGAACTGTGATTACAGTATCCGATGAGGTTCTGGCCAGGCTGCAAACAACCTGAGAAAGAGCAGGGAACCGGAAAGAATTTCCTCAGCAGATAAGTGCAGTCACCACTGATGGAAGTGATTTGTTGATCACTTCGTTGAGGCGGGCTTCCCCACCCAGCTGTCGTAATACATTTTGAAAGCCATCTTCGCCAGCTTCCATGCCTTGCCCCACTGAATCTCACCGCCTTCGCCGTAGAGCAGCTTTTTGACAATCAGGTCGCGGAAGTAGCGGCCCTCGCGTTTGAGCATGAACTCCTTGGCGTACGGTTTGGCGACTTCGAAGAAGCTGAAGCCGGGGTACATCGCGATGCCCATCCCTTCGAGCGTCATGATCGCGCGGATGATGTAGGTGAAGTTGGGCGGCAGGTGGAACGGGTATTCGTACATCACGTCGGCGAGTTCGTAGGTCAGCTCCTTGAAGCGAATCTCGCCGAGGCGGAGGTTGAGGTAATCGGCGAAGAGCTTTTCGACCACGGGCCGGATGACCTCAAAATCCATATCCGACGGCAGGAAGTTCAGGTTGATCATATCCCGCGTCAGACCATGCACATCACGCTCGATGATGTGGAAGAAGGCGTCAATCATCCTGGTCTGCAACTCCGGCGTGATACGCCCGACCATGCCGAAATCGAAGAACGCGAGCCTGCCGTCATCCATCACGCGCAGGTTTCCCGGGTGCGGGTCGGCGTGGAAGAAGCCGTCTTCGAGCAGCTGCTTGAGGTAAGTTCTGGCGATCAGCCGGACGACGTCGGGCGGGTCAATCCCGCGGTCGCGCAACGTTTGCAGGTCGAGCGGCTTCGTCCCGCCGATGAATTCCATCGTCAGCACGCGGTGGGCGGAGTGCGACCAGTGAATCCGGGGGACGTAAACTTCGGCCCACTTGCGGAAGTGGTCGCGGAAGGTCTCGGCGTTGTGTCCCTCCTTGACGTAATCCATCTCCTCAAAGATCACCGCCGCGAATTCGTCAATCGTCTGGTTCCAGTCCACGCCGCGGTTGAGTGAAGGGAAGCGTTTGACCAGCCGCGCGATCTGGTGCAGCACGGCCAGGTCGAAATTGATGACGCCTTCGAGGTTCGGGCGCTGCACCTTGACCGCGACCGTTTCGCCGGAATGGAGCCGGGCGCGGTAGACCTGACCGAGCGAAGCGGCGGCAATCGGCTCGGCGTCAATCTCGGCGTAAAGCTCACTGACGGGGCGCCCGAGTTCACGCTCGATGATGGCGAAGGCGGTCTTATTCGGGAATGCCGGCACGCTGTCCTGGAGCTTGCTCAGTTCCTTGATGTAGGCGAGCGGGAGCAGGTCGGCGCGGGTCGAGATCGCCTGCCCGATCTTGATGAACGTCGGGCCGAGTTTGAGCAACTGGCGCGAGAGCCATTCGGCCTGCCACTGCAGGTGCTTCTCTTCGGACTCGTCTTTTTTGCCGATGAACCAGCCGCGGTGGTAGACGTAAACGAAGGCGTGATAGAGGACGAACGTCCAGCCGATGTGCAGCGCGCGCAGCCAGCCGCGCAGTCCCGCGCCCTTGATTTCAAGATCCGGGTTGTAACGCGCGACGTCGCCTTCCGGCACTGACGCGGTGATGTCAATGACCGGCGCGGGCACGCTTATTTGCAATGCGGATGATTTTTCCGACTGCTGAATATCATCAATCTGGTATTTTGCTAATGCCATAATTTGAACTTACCCCTGACACCGACGAATTATACGCCTCAGACAAAGCTCAGGTTGCGCTTTACGAACTCGGAATTAAAATACCTGACCGCGCGGTCACGGTCGCGCCCGATCTGCGCTTTCAACTCTTCGACGCCTGAGAACTTTCTTTCCCCGCGCAGCCGGTGCAGCATGCGCACGCGAATCGTCTGACCGTACAGGTCCCTGTCAAAATCAATCAAATGAGTCTCGACCTTTGATTCCTCGTCGCCGACCAGAGTTGGGCGCCTGCCGATATTCGTCACACTGCGGTGCCAGACGTCCCCGACCAGCGCGAGCGAGACGTACACGCCGTCGGCCGGAAGCACGCGGTTCTGGATCTCCAGATTAGCGGTCGGGAATGAAATCCGGCGCCCGGCCTTGCGGCCCTCGATGACTCTGCCCTCGACGCCGTAAGCGCGCCCGAGCATCCGGCGCGCCAGATTAGCGCGCCCGGACTTGAGCAGGCGGCGGACCATCGTCGAACTGACGCGGTGATGGCGCAGGCGGACTTCCGGCACTTCTTCGGCGCGGAAGTCGAACTGCTGACTGAGCGATTTGAGCAGCTCAATATTACCCTGCCGGTTGCGCCCGAACGCGAAGCCCTTGCCCAAATGCACTTCGCGCGCCTCGAGGCCTTCGACGATGAAATGGCGGACAAAATCTTCGGCCGTCATCGCGGCCAGTTCCCGGTCGAAGTTCAAGACGATGACCTGCTGAATGCCGAGCGATTTCAGACCCTCCATCTTCTGATGGAAGGTTTGCAGCAGTGGCGGCGCGGTTTCGGGCTTCAGCACCTGCCGCGGGTGCGGGTCGAAGGTGATCAGCGTGGGCGTCGCGTCAACAAGCAGCGCGCGTTCGACCACCGTGCGCACGATCTCCTGATGGCCGAGGTGCAGGCCGTCAAACACGCCGAGCGTCAGCACCGTCGGGCGGCGAATCCGGGCGTCATCTGTGCCGTGAAAAATGTTCATCGTCCGGCCTGCTCCGTCTCCGGCAACTCGATCTCCAGTTCATCATAAGCCAGCTCTGTCCCATGAGGCAGATGCTGATTTACTTCCTTGTGTCTGATGTCATGCCCGATGTGCGTGAGGAGCGCGCGGCGCGGTTGCAGTTCGGCGATGTAGGCGAGCGATTGTTCCAGATGCAGGTGGGTCGGGTGCGGCTTGAGGCGCAGGGCGTCGAGGATCAGCAGGTCGAGCCCGCGCAGCTTCTCCAGTGATTCGTCCGGGATCGCGTTGCAATCGGTGACGAACGCGACCTCATGTTGCCCGTCGCCGAAGCGGAAGGCGGTGACTTCGCTTCGGCCGTGGATGACCGGGATCGGGGTGACGCGCAGGCCGCAGACTTCAAACTCGCCGTCAATCACATGGGGTTCAAGCTGCGGCAACCCGCCCCCGACGTGCTTCGCCTCGAAGATGTAATAAAAAACGCGGCGCATCTGCTCCCACGTGCTTTCGCTCGCGTAAACGTCGAGCGGGCCGTGCCGGAAGTTGAGCGGGCGGACGTCGTCGAGGCCGAAGACGTGATCCGCGTGGCAGTGCGTGATGAGCAGCGCGTCGAGCCGCGTAACCCCGGCGCGCAACGCCTGCTGGCGGAAGTCGGTCGAAACGTCCACGATGATCCGCCGCTCGCCGTGTTCGATCAGGAGTCCGGTCCGCAGCCGCCGGTCGCGCGGGTCTTCCGACCGGCACGTTGTACACTCGCAGCCGATCATCGGTACGCCGACTGAAGTCCCGGTTCCGAGAAAGGTAATCTTCATAAAGCAGGGGTCAGGAGCTGGTCGGGAGGGGCCGGTGATCTCGCCTTTCAAATTCTCAAATCACGGATTTCGGCCCTGGATCTGACGCGCTTACCTGCGCACTCCCGGCGCCCGGTTACTGAGCGCGACGTACTGCATTTGCAGGTCGCCGAGCAACCCTTCGAAGAACTGATCCTCCTCGCGCGTGAGGTTGCCTTTGGTCTTGCTGCGCAGCAGCAGGAGCATGTCAATTGACTGTCTGGCGGCGGGCAGGTTGACCTGACGCGTGCCGGTCGCGGGATGCTCCATCATTCCCAGGTAGATGAAACCCGATGAGGCGATCTGCATGAGGAACTCCATGAACTCGTTCATTTCGGGCATCTCGCCGTCCATCTGTTCGTCGTATTCCGGCGCGGGCGCGGCCTGTGGCTGGGCGGCGGCGCCTGAGGCCTGCGCGGGGGGGGCCTCGGGCGTGGAAGTGGCGGGGGGCGCTTCGGGCTGGATCGCGTCCTCGCGCAGCGATCCGTCGGGATTGAACATGCGGCGGTCAATGACTTTTATTTCAACGTCCTTGTTCTCTTCCATAAAGTTGACTGGCTCCCAGGGTGAATGTGTGGATGAATCGGGATATTAGCATCGCGCCGAAGACCGGGACAAGAAGGGCGGGCCGCCGGGCGCGCCCGGCGGATGCGGTCGTTTTGAACAAAGTTGTTGACAAGCTTATATACTGTCCCTAGAATCCCGCCCGGAATCAGGTGTCAGGATACCCACCTGCGCTGTGCAGCCCTTCCAGCAGGATCTGATTTCAACTCCCGTCAATAACTTGCTCCAGTCTGAACAATCCACTTCGACAAAAACAGCGCCTCGGTAAATAACGACAGGAGAGAAGTATCACTTACCTCCAGCATGCAGTCGCCAGGCCCGTGAAAGATGCCGGGAATCGTTCGGGTCATTTCCCGGCCGAGAGTGCCAGTTCCGGCCTGCCCGGGTTCTTCAGGCTGCCCCCTCAACACACAGGCAGCCCGCGTTGACAACGCCCCGCGTTGACAACGCAGACTGCCGGGCCATCCGCATCACAGGCGACCTGAAGCCGGTCGCGGAAGATTCCTGCTTCTGCATGAAAACAGTCCGATCGTGAGATCTGTCAGGAGTGCGAACCGCAAGCTATGAGCAATTCTCTGAACTCAACCGCCGCCAGTCAGCCCCCCACGGCCAACAGCCGCTTCGACCTGCTCGTGATGCTCGGGCGGGCGGGCATCCGGACGCTCAAGATGAAGCTGTTTCTGGTCATCCTCGGGCTGACCGGGCTCTCCATTCTGATCACCTGTCTGGCCGCGCTGTTAGGCTTCAACAAGGCGATTGAGACGGGCGCGGGCCTGCGTTACGTGGCCGGCTCGAATGCGGAGACCGCCGACCTGCTGATCGCCGAAAACATCCGCTTCGTGCGGACGATTGCCAACGACGAGGTGATCGTCGCCGCCGCCGAGCGCAGTGCGGTCGAGGCGGAAAAGGCGGGCATCAATCACATCCCTGACGAGACGGAAATCCGCGATCTGGAAGAGCGTTATAAGGCCAGCCGGGCCCTCAGCACGAACGAGGCCGTCAACGATTTCCTGCGCGACAAGCGCAGCTTCAAAGGCGTCTACGACCGCCTTTTCTTCACCAACCGCTACGGGCTCAATGTCGGCATGACCTCGATGCCCGAAGACTTCGTACAGAGCGACGAGGGCTGGTGGCAGGAAGCGATGAAGAAGGGCTGGTCCCTCAGCGACGTGAAATTCGACCCGCAGACCAAAGCCTTCAGCCTCGAAATCAACATCGCGATCCCGTCGCCGAAAGGCGGCTACAACGGCGTGCTGAAGGCCAAATACAATCTCCAGGACGTCCAGGATTTCATCGGCAGGTTCCGGCAATATCAGTCGGGTTATGCCTTCGCCGTGAACCGGCAGGGGCAGGTCGTGCTGCACCCCGACGCCGGGCTGCGCAACCTCGGCATCGGCGAGGCGCTCACGCGACTCGGCTACAGCGAGGCGAAAAACATCGAGTCGCAACTCACCAGCGTCGCCAGCCGGCAGCACGACCAGCAGGGCGGGACGATTTACAGCGAGGGGATTAACGGCAAGACCCACCAGGCCGAAGAGCGCATCCTGTCTTTCGAGGTGTCGAAGGGCTTCAGCGACAAGAGCATTGACTTCCCCGGCTTCGGCTGGGTCTTCGTCGTTGACAACAGCAAGGCCGAAGTCACGGCGCCGGCCAGCCGGATGATCTGGATCATCGGCGCGATCGGCCTCGCGTCGGCACTGCTGTTCGGGGGGCTGGCCTTCCTGTTCGCCCGCGGGGTCTCGGGCAAGATCGAAAATTTCCTCTCCGTGACCGAGCAGGTCAGCGCCGGCAGGATGGACGCACAGGTGCGCATCTCGACCGGCGATGAGCTGGAGACGCTCGCCGGGCGCTTCAACACGATGGTCTGGCACCTGGTGGAATCGGCGCGCGCCGAGAAAGAGCAGCGCGAGGCGATCCGCCAGAGCGAGGCGCGCTACCGCGACATCCTCTCGAGTGTCGAAGACGGGTATTACGAAGTTGACCTTGCCGACTCGCTGGTCTTCTTCAACGACTCCTTCCTCCGGATCAGCGGGTACTCAGGCGCCGAACTTAAAGGGCTGAAATTCTCCGAGCTGGCCATCCCCGAGACTTGGGACGGTGTGCGGGAGGCGATGAAAGAGACCCGGCGCACCGGGACTCCCAATCCGAGGGTGGAGTATCAGGTCATGAGGAAGGATGGGGCGATCCGCTCCATCGAGATTTCGATTGCCCTCATCCGGGACGAACAGGATCAGCCGAAAGGATTCCGCGGCGTCTTCCGCGACGTCACTGACCGCCTTGAAGCGGAAGCGGAAGTCCGCCGGAACTGGGAGTTCCTGGCGCAGATCCTCAATTCACTCAGGGAGCCGATTTTCGTCAAAAACGAGAAGCACCAGTGGATCCTCTTGAACGAGGCGTTCTGCGCGCTGGTCGGCCGTACTAAGAAGGAGTTGATGGGCAAAACGGATTACGACTTCTTCCCGAAGGAACAGGCTGACATCTTCTGGGAGAAGGATAACAAGGTCTTCACCACCGGGGTCAGCGATGAGAATGAAGAGAGCAACACGGATGCTTTCGGCGTCACGCGCACTGTGATCACGAGGAAGGCGCTCCTCACGGATTCTTCCGGCCAGCGGGTGCTGGTGGGCGTGATCCGCGACATCACTTCGGACAAGCAGGCAGAGACCGCGCTCCGCACCAGCCGTGAATTCCTCGAAAACGTGATTGACGCCATGACCGACCCGATTCTGGTCAAGGACGATCAGCTCCGGCTGGTGCTGGTCAACGACGCCGCCTGCCGGCTCGATGGGAATCCGAAGGAGAAACTGATCGGCAAGACGCTCTACGACCGGAAGTCGAAGGAGGAGGCCGACAAGGGGACGGCCGACGACATGGAATTCCTCACCACCGGGCGCGGCGCCGAGTTCGAGGAGACGAAATTCAGCCCCGACGGCGAGATGCGCCACATGATCACCCGGAAATCGAGCTTCACGGACTCTTCGGGGAAGAGGTTCCTCGTCATCACCCTGCGCGACAACACCGCGCGCAAGCAGGCCGAAGAGGCCGTGCGCCGCAACGAAAACCGCCTGCACCGGATCGTCGAATCGCTCGACGAGGTGGCCGTGGAAATTGACTCGAACGGCACCTACGTCAACATCTGGACGAACAACACCCTGCTGCTCGGGCGGCCCCGCGAGGAGATGCTCGGCCGGCGGATTGATGAACTCAACAGCGCGGAAGCCGCCGCGCACCAGATGGCCGTGATCAGGCGGGTGCTGGAGACCGGGAAGGCCGCGACGGATGAATACCCGAACAACACCGGGCGCTGGATTATGTCCCGCGTCTCGGCGATCCCGGCGGCCGACGGCGTCTCGCAGAACGTCTGCCTGCTGGGCCGCGACATCACCGAGCGGCGCGAGGCCGAAGAGGCTCTGCAACACAACCTCGCCGCCTTCCTCGAAGCCGCCTCCGCCGTCTCCGAAGGCGACCTGACGCGCCGTGCCAAAGAGGGCGAGGACGTACTGGGTCTGGCGACAAAGGCGGTCAACGTCATGCTCGACAACTTCAGCACCATGCTGGCCGAGGTCAGGCAGATCGGACTGTCGGTTTCGAGCAGCGCCACGCAGATTCAGGCCGCCTCCGAGCAGATCGCCACCGGCTCGCAGCGCCAGGCCGATGAGATCACCAACACCTCGAGCGCCGTCGAAGAGATGGCCGCCTCGATGAAGCAGGTCTCGAAGAACTCCGAGGCCTCGGCCGACGCCGCCCGGCGCGCGTTGCAGATGGCCGAGAACGGCGACCGCTCGATGCGCCTGACGACCGAGGCGATGAGCCGCATTGAATCGGCGGTTCAGAAGACTTCTGAAAAAATGCGGGTCCTCGGGACGCGCAGTTCTGAGATCTCGGAGATCATTGACCTGATCAACGAGATCGCGGCGCAGACCAACCTGCTCGCGCTCAACGCCGCGATCGAGGCCGCGCACGCCGGGCAGGCGGGCCTCGGCTTCAGCGTCGTCGCCGACGAAATCCGCAAGCTCGCCGAGCGGTCGTCGCGCGCCACGAAGGACGTCGGCAACCTGATCAAATCCGTGCAGAACGAGATCACCGAAACCGTCGCCGCGATGGAGACCGGCGCGAATGAAGTGCAGGGCGGGACGCGCGTGGCGCAGGAGGCGGGGCAGGCGCTGCAGGAGATTTCGAGCGCCGTCCGCCAGTCGGCCGAGCTGATCGAGGAGATTTCGGCGGCTTCGGAAGAGCAGGCCACGATCACCGTCAACCTGGCCGAGGCGATGCAGATCATTTCGGGCATCACCATCGAAACCTCGGCGGGCGCGCACGAGACGGCGCAGACGCTCCAGGGAATGGTCGGGCTGTCGGAGCAGCTCAACAAGGCCATCTCCCAGTTCAAGGTGAACTCCGAGCCGCCGTCGGCGTCGTTCAGGGTTTCAGCGTCTTCGATCAATCCCGGGCAGTTGCGGGGGACGCGGGAACTGACCGGGTATCTCCCCCAGTCTGACCGCCGGGCCTGAGTAGTGACCGATTCTTTACCGGGAGAGCGGAAGAAGGACGAGCTATGAGACGACAAGTGATTGTCTTCAAAGTCGGTGACGGGGAGTTCGCCGTCGACATCATGGCGATCAGGGAGGTCAAGCTGATGCAGGAGATCACGCCCGTCCCCGAGACCCCCGAATACGTCGAGGGCGTGCTGAACCTGAGGGGCAGTCTCGTCCCGGTTCTCGACCTGCGCAAAAGGATGCGGGCCGGGCGCCGGGCCGTGACCGACCAGACCAGAATCATCATCGCCCGGCCGGATGACAAACTGGTCGGGCTGATCGTGGATCACGCGTCGGATTTCATCCGCGTCAATGACGAGGAGGTTGACCGGGCCCCGGAGATGCTCTCCGAGATCGGCGCGACTTACGTGACCGGGGTGATCAGGCGGGACCATCGGGTGATCGCGCTGATAGATTTGAAAAAGGCGCTCGGCGAAGCGGTCTTCGACGAACTGGATGGAGTGATCGAGGCGCTGGCACAAACTGCGGCGGGGGTGATTCCGATGCAGGCTGCCCAGAGGTGATTGTATGAGAGAGTCAGGATCAGGTCTTGTTATTCACGCCGGCCCGGGTGCGGGTCAGCTTTCCGAGAGCGAACACCAGCTCTTCAGCGAGCTGATTTATCAAACCTGCGGCATCAGCTTCGGCAGCGAGAAGAAGACTTTTCTGGAAGCGCGCCTGCGCAAGCGCATGGAGCAGGTCGGCCTGGGCAGCATGGCCGAATATTACCAGCTCGTCAAAAGCGCCCGGGGCAAGGCCGACGAGATGTACCACCTGCTCGACGCGCTGCTGATCGGCGAGACCTCGTTCTTCCGCAACCCCCCGCAATTCGACCTGTTCAGCAACGTGGTGCTGCCGGAACTCATCGCCCACAAGGAGAAGCACGGCATCCGCAGCCTCCGCGTCTGGAGCGCCGGCTGCTCGACCGGTCAGGAGCCTTACACCATCGCGATGGCCATCCTCGAAGCGTTCCCGCAGGTGGCCGACTGGCCACTGTTCCGGATCTACGCCTCGGACCTCTCCTTCACGTCGCTCGAACGCGCCCAGCGTGGCCATTACAGGCCGGAGCAGATGAAGGGCGTCGGCGAGAGCTGTGTGCGGAAGTATTTTCACGAGGAGCATGACCACTACGCGGTCAATGACGCCGTCAAGCGGCACGTCGTCTTCGACTATCACAACCTCAAGCACGACAACGGGCTGCTCGCCCTGGACGTGATCTTCTGCCGCAACGTGATGATCTATTACTCCCGCGAAGAGCAGCAGCGGCTGGTCAACCGCTTCGCCGACTGTCTGCTGACGGGGGGCTGGCTCTTCATCGGGCACGCGGAAAGCCTCCAGGGGATTTCCGACCGCTTCACGATGGTGCATCAGAACAAGGGCATCGCCTGGCGACTCGACAAGTGAGGCGCCCGCGGGTGAGGGCGTCGGGTAATTGCTACTGCTATGGATGATCTGAGCAGGGAAGAACTGAACCAGTTGATGGCGATGTTTCGGCATCAGTCGCTGGAAATCCTCGACGGGATGAATCAGGACCTGCTGGCGCTCGAGGCCGGCGGCCTGAACGAGGAGGTCATCTGTCGCGTGCGCCGCGCGGCCCACACCATCAAGGGCGATGCGGCCTGCGTTGACCTGAACGGCGTGACCGAAGTCGCGCACAAGATGGAGGACCTCTTCGATCAGGTCCTCTCGGACGTCCGGAAATTCAACCCCGAGATCGTGGACGTGATTCTGGCCGGGCTCGACGCGATCAGGGCCGCGCTCGAAGGCGACGAGGTGCGGGACCTCGCGCCCGACGAGGTCGGCCGAATCTGCGCGCGCTTCAACGCGCCCGAGCTGCTCGCGCCGGAGCAGGGGGAGAACCCCGGAACCGCAGACCCGGAAGTAAGGTGCGGGGTCGTCGTCGAAGACGCGCCCGCGCCCGCCGCCAGTGTCAAAGCAGCAGCCGCGCGGCAGGATTACGTACGCGTGGACGCCGGGGTGATTGACGCGCTGATGAATCTGGCCGGCGAAATGATCATCGCCAGCTCGGTGATGAATCAGGTCGGAGTCGAAATCGCGGACGCGCTGCCGAAAAGTGACGTGGCCCGGAACTTCGGCGGCGTGCAGGCGCGCCTCAACAAGCTGATCGCCGAGCTGCAGAAGAGCGTGCTGGAAATGCGGATGGTCCCGATCAGCCAGCTCTTCCGCCGCTTCAATCGGTCAATGCGCGAGCTGGCCGGCGAGACGGGCAAACAGCTCGAGCTGGTCACCGCGGGCGAGGAGACGGAACTCGACCGCTCGGTCGTGGACCTGCTCTACGAGCCGCTCCTGCACCTGCTCCGCAACGCCGTGGATCACGGGCTCGAAACGACCGAGCAGCGCGTTGCCGCCGGCAAACCGGCCGCCGGCACGGTCAGGCTCGCGGCTTACCACGAAGGCAATCAGATCGTCGTCGAAGTCGCCGACGACGGGCGCGGGATTGACGTCGAGGCGCTCAGGGCGAAGGCGACCGCGACGGGCGAACTGAGCGCGAGCGAAAGTTCGGCGCTCCCTGACGACGAGGCGATGAACCTGATCTTCCTGCCGGGCCTCTCCACGGCGAAGGAGATCACTTTCGTCTCGGGCCGCGGCGTCGGGATGGCCGCCGTCAAGAGCGCGATCGAACACCTGCGCGGCACGATCAACGTCCGGAGCGAGAAGGGCCGGGGCACCACTTTCACGCTGCGCCTGCCGCTCACGCTGGCCGTCATCAGGGCCCTGCTCTTTACCACGAGCGGGCGGCTCTACGCGCTGCCACTGCTCTCGACGAGCGAAATCTCGCAGACCACCGCCGACGCAATTCAGCACGTTGACGGGGTCGAGACCTGGCGGCTGCGCGACCAGTGGGTCTCACTGATCAGGCCGGGCGTCGTGCTGAAACACGAGCGGCGCCGGGGCGGCAAAGGCGCGCGGCTGCGGCCGGCGGACGAGGCGATTTTCGTCGTCATGCTGAAGTCGGGAAACATGAGATTCGGGGTCATCGCCGACGAGGTACTCGGCGAGCAGGAACTGGTCATCAAGCCGCTCGACACCGAGTGGCTGCAGAGCGACGTCCTCGCCGGGGCCTCGGTGCTGGGCGACGGGCGGGTCGTCCTCATCCTCGACGCGAACATGCTGATTCGCAAGGCGGCCAGACACGAGCGCGACCGGGCCGCCGGGATCGGAATTTATACCACGGGCTGAAATCGGGCTGACAATGGCTACAGAGACTGACCAGATGCAGACAAATACGAAGCCCATCAGAGTGCTGGTGGTTGATGACTCGGCCGTCATGCGCAAGCTGATCAGCAACCTGCTGGAGAAGGATGACGAGATCACCGTCGTGGCGACGGCGATGGACGGCATCTTCGCGCTCGCCAAGCTGGAGCAGTTCCGCCCCGACGTCGTCACGCTCGACGTTGATATGCCGAGGGCCGACGGCCTGAGCATCCTCAGGCAGATTGTCGCCCAGTCGGCCGTGCCGGTCGTGATGCTGAGTTCGCTGACCGCGACCGGCGCGCGGACGGCGATGGAGGCGCTCGAAATCGGGGCCGTTGACGTCGTCTGCAAGCCGAAGACCGCCGCCCGGATCGGCGAGGTCGCGAAAGAACTGATCGAGAAGGTCAAGGCCGCCACGCACGGCCGCATCCGGCAGGGCGAGGGCGTCGCGGTCAGGCCGGGTGAAGGCGCGCGGGCGAGGGCGAGCGGCCGGGAGGTGAAGATCGTCGCCGTCGGCGCTTCCTCCGGCGGGCCGCATGCGCTGCGGCAGTGGCTGCCGCAGATCCCGGCCGACTTCCCGTGCCCCATCGTTATTGCTCAGCACCTGCCGGAAACCTTCACGACGACCTTCGCGAAGTGGCTCGATGAAATCTGTCAGATCGAAGTGCGCGAGGCGAAGGCCGGCGACCCGGTCGTGCCCGGCTGCGCGCTGATCGCGCCCGGCGACGCGCATTTAACAGTCAGAAGAAAGGCGGCGGGCGTCGAGGCCGTGCTTGACCGGAGCGGCCTGGTCAACGGCCACATGCCTTCGGTCGAAGTCCTCTTCCGCTCCGTCGCGGCCGAGTACGGGAGCGAGGCGGTGGCGCTGATTATGACCGGGATGGGCGACGACGGGGCCGAGGGCGTCGGCGAAATCAAGCGCCGCGGGGGGCACACCATCGCCCAGGATGAAGAGAGTTGCATGATTTTCGGCATGCCCAAAGTGGCAATCAGAAGAGGCTACGTGGATCAGGTCATCCCGCTCAACCGGATCGCGGAGTATCTGGTCGCCACAGTCGGACTGACCACCAAAGCGGAGATACGCGGCAATGCAAAATGAAATGAATAACGAAAAAAGCAAACCTGTGACCGAAACCGGGCCGCTCAATTGTCTGATCGTGGATGATTCGGCCTTCGCCCGCCAGCGGCTGAAAAAACTCATGGAGAAGCTCATGGAGATGCGTGACTGCATCGCCAATGAGGCGGCCACGGGGCGCGAAGCGATCCAGGCTTACCAGCGCTTCAAGCCCGATCTGGTGCTGATGGACATCGTCATGCCCGATCTGGAAGGCGTCGAGGCGGTGCGCCTGATCTGCGAGACGGACCCCGGGGCCCGCGTCATTATGATGAGTTCGCTCAGTTACCAGGACAAGGTGGCCGAAGCGATGGCCGCCGGCGCGCGGGATTTCATCCCCAAGCCGGTGACCGGCGATCAGCTGCGCGAGGCCATCAACCGGGTCCTGCAGTTACCGGCTGAAGTCTGAAACAGAGGGAGTTCGGCCTCCGGGCGCGCGCGCGATCTGCCGGGTCGCCGGGGCCCTTTCGCCGGCGCTCCCGTCGTTTGCAGGCGCGTGCGATCCGGCAGGTCGCGCTGCACCTCCGGAGAAGACATGCGACTGGATTTCGTCAAAATCTACCTTGATTCAATCACCGACATGCTGCGCCAGGTCATTGACCCCGAGGCCGAAGTGAGCGGGATGCGCATCGAACCCGACCCGGTCACGGGCGGCGAAGTGATGGCCATCATCGGGCTGATGGGCGAGGCCGAGGGCAAAGTGATCTTCGATCTGGAGCGACAGACCGCGATCCGCGTGGCCGGCCACATGATGGAAGAGCCGCTCACGGAACTCAACGCCGTGGCCCGCTCGGCTTTGGCCGAACTCGCCTCGATGGCGACCGGCAAGGCGCTCTCCGACATCAACGACTCGGGCACCCGCCTGCACATGAGCCCGCCGCTCGTGATCAGCGGGAGCAGTCTGGAAAGTTACGATCAAAGCCTCGAAACGCTGGTCGTGCCGGTGGACACGGCCTGCGGCGAGATTCGCATCAACATCACCGTCCGGGATCTGAAATGAGGGAAAACAACCATGGCAGGGAAAGCTGAAGACATACTGAGTCAGTCCGCGAAGAGCGAAGAGTTGCAGGAAATGTTCCAGAAGAGCAAGGCCTTCGCGCAGGAGCTGATGGCCGAAAACCAGCGGCTGCGCTACCGCGTCGTGCAGCTCGAAAAAGAGGGCATGGAGCTGCCCGTCAAGGTGACCGCGGAGACCGGGCAGTTGCGCGAGGAGAACAAACGCCTCGCCGAGCAGGTGGCCTTTCTCGAGAAGAAGTTCACCGAGATCGAGGAGGAGAACAAGGATTTCGCCATGCGCTTCGTCGAAGTCGAGGCGCAGAACGAGAACCTGCTGAACCTCTACGTCGCCAGCTTCCAGCTCCACTCGACGCTCGACCAGGCCGAGGTGCTGCAATGCATCAAGGAGATTCTGATCAACCTGGTCGGGACCGAGGAGTTCGGCATCTACCTGGTTGACGAGGAGTCGAGTGACCTGCTGCTGCACGGCTTCGAGGGCGAACTCGTGATCGGGCGCGGGCGCATCACGTGCGGCGAGGGCGTCGAAGGGATGGTGGCCGCCAAGGGCGAGGCGTATTACTCGGACGGCGTCGGCACGGAGGGCGAGGTCTGCGTCTGCATCCCGCTCAAGATCAAGGAGCATGTCGTCGGCGTCATCGCGATTCACCGGCTGCTCGGGCACAAGGCCACACTGACGGCGCTCGACCACGAGCTGCTGCAGCTGCTGGCCGGGCAGGCGGCGACGGCGCTCGTGAGTTCGAAACTCTACGCCAGCGCCGACCGCAAGCTGAAAACGATGGAAGGTTTTATCAACCTCCTGCGCGCCACCAAATGATGACGGGCCCGAGTGGCCCGCCACACTTCCTTTTACAGGAGACACGGGAATGAGTGAGATGTCTTTACTGATCGTTGACGATTCCTCGACCTTCAGGCAACTGCTCAGCATGAGTCTGGCCAAACTCGACGGGATCAGTGAGCAGAGCATCGTCCAGGCCGAGAACGGGGCCGAGGCGCTCGAGAAGGTGCGGACGGGCAACTTCAGCCTCGTCCTGACCGACATCAACATGCCGCAGATGACCGGACTCGAACTGGTTCAGAAAGTCCGCCAGGAGCTGAACCGCGCCGACCTGCCGATCATCATCATCAGCACCAAGGGTTCGGAGGCCGAAGTCGAGCGGGGCATGCAGCTCGGCGCGAGCGGGTATTTGTCCAAGCCGATTTCAGTCAATCAGCTGCGCGACCTGGTGACCGGCTTCCTGAAAGATAAATAGCAGCGAAAGACCACAGAGGGGCTATGGATCATCTGTCTGGAAATCTCAGCGATTTCGCGCTCCCCGACATCCTGCAAATTCTGGCGCTCTGTCAGAAGACTGGCGTCCTGTCGCTCGAAGACACGGATTACGCCGGAAAGATCATGGTCGAGCGCGGGCGCATCACTTACGCCTCATCCTCCCGTTGCGAAAGTCTGGCCGACCGCCTCTCGCGCGAGCAGACGGGCCAGAACGGGCATCAGCGCTTCCCCGGTGCCGCCTCGGCCGCCGGAGTCGGCACGCTGACGGACGTCGAATGGATCGCCGGCCAGCACTTCCGCGCCGTCGTCGCGTGGCTGGTCACGAGGGAAAAAGGGCGCTTCTGGATTGACGTCAATCAGGAGTCCATCACTTATCCGCCCGGCGAGTTCCGGCTGAAGGACGGTCTGGACATTGCCGAAGTCCTGCTCGAAGCCGCCAAGGAGTCCGATGAGGAAGACCGCGTAGAGGAGACCGACGAGACCGAGAGCGACGGCGATGAAGTCAATCATCTCTTCGCGCCGGGGCACGCCGGCGCGGTCACCGAGCCGGTGGACCCGGCCCTGCTCAATCAGGTGCATTCGGACCTGCTCTATTCCTACCTCGCCGAGCTGCGGTCAGTCTCATTCGAGGCCGAGGCGAGCCTGCTCGTGATGCGTTTCGCCAGCGAGATCGCGGGCCGCGGCGTGCTGTTCTGGGCGCATGAAAATGAGCTGCGCGGCCTCGGGCAGTTCGGGTTCAAATCCGAACTGAACCGGAACGTGGACGAGGAGGTGCGCAGCCTGCGGATCGCCATCCCGAATAACAGCATCCTCAGCCAGGTCGTCATGACGGGCAAGCCTTACATCGGGCCGATGCTCGAAGACGCGTGGCGCACGACGCTGCTCAACCGCCTGGGCATCGAGATCAGGGACTGCTCCGGCTTCGTCATTTCGATCAGCTGCGGCGTGCGCGTCAGGTTCATCGTTTACGGCGACGACCATGCCGGGGCGAGGGAGATCACAGGCGTCAATGAATTGATGATCCTCGCCGACCAGGCCGGTCTGGTGCTGGAAAAACTCAGGCTCGAACAGATGCTCATCAGCCATTAACGACCGGGGCGCGGCCGGACGCTGTCCGGCTCATTCCCGGCCATCGAGACGCTTCAGCCCGACGGGCAGGCTGAGGCAAAATCCCGGCCGCCGATGGAACAACAGAATGAGGGTTGCGGCCTGCGAGTCGCCGTGCGGCCTCTGCCGTGGAAACTCGCCACCAGGATTCCCTCTCATCTTCGGATTGCCTGGCGCACGCTACCCCTGCTTGAGGAGTATTCAGGCGCAATCATCCCCACCCGTAACATTCAGGGCGGCAGTCTTATCTCTTCGTCTGCGCCCGGTCAATCTTTCAGTGTCACAGTCAGTAAATGAGTTGCCCGGAAGCCGCGCCTCCACCATACTGTGCCCGGCGCCGTGAGCGGTGAGTTCCAGACTATCTTCCTGCATCTGATCCGATTCAGATCAATACCACGCAAAGCGTAAGTGTGCCGGACAGGCGAACGAGGATTTCGGAAAATTTCGTCGTTTGTTCGTTACTTCGCTGGCAGGCTTCTCTATAGTTTTGCCCGTCACCGAACGAAATCCGATGGAACCGATCCACCAGTTCTGCCGGGAGCCACTTTCCCTGAGATGAGAGAGGTCATGAAGAAATATCTGTTTGCCCCCCTTCAGACATTGATTACCGATTCTTTCTGCCGCTGCCTGATCGTGGCTGCGATTTTGCTCGCGGCAGCCTCATTCAGCCACAGTTCATCTTCCGCCTCGGCGCGCCCGGGCGACAACCCCATCCCGGTCACGACCGTCTCCGCGGCCAGCTATGAGACCGGGGCCATCGCACCCGGCGCGATTGTCGCCTCGTTCGGCACGCTGCTGGCCACGCGCCTTGAGGTCGCGAGCAGCCTGCCGCTGCCGACCACGCTGGCGGGGACGACGGTCAGGATTAAAGACAGCGCCGGAGTCGAACGGCCGGCGCCGCTCTTCTTCGTCTCCGCGGGGCAGATCAACCTGGTGGTTCCAGTGGACACGGCCACCGGCACGGCGACGGTGACCGTGCGATCCGAGGACGGCACGGCCTCGACCGGGACGATGGAAGTCAAACCGGTCGGGATCTCGGTCTTCACAGCCAACTCGGACGGGCAGGGCGTCCCGGCGGCCTCCGCCCTGCGCATCAAGGCTGATGGCACACAGATTTTTGAAGAGATCTTGCAGTTTGACGCGACGCTCGGGCGCCGGCGGACGAAAGCGATTGATCTCGGGCCGGAGGCGGAACGCGTCTTCCTGATCCTTTACCTGACCGGCATCCGCCGCGCGCCCGACCCGAATGGTGATGGCAACAGTAATGAGTCGGTGCATCTGGTCGTCGGCGGCACTGAACTCGTTCCGGCTTACGCCGGGGCGCAGGGGATTTTCGCCGGGCTGGATCAGATCAATGCCGAAATCCCGCGCAGCCTGCTCGGGCGCGGGCGAATCAATCTCACCGTCACCGGGCCGGCTGCGTCCTCCAACCCCACGGAGATCGAGATCGGCCCACCGGCGGGCGGCGCGCGGCCCGTGGTGAGCAGTTTCAGCACCGGGACGGCGCTGGCCGGGCAGACGCTCGGCATCAACGGCAGCGGCTTTGCTACGGCGGCGGCCGGCAATCTGGTGCGGATCGGCGGGAACGAGGCGCGCGTGACTGCAGCCGCGGCCACTCAGCTTTCAGTCATCATCCCCTTCGGCGCGGAGAGCGGCCCGGTCAGCGTGCGGACGGGGCAGGGCGAGGGGATGAGCGCGGGCGCGCTCGCCGTGCGGACTTCGATCAGCGGAGTCGTCGAAAATACCGCGCGCCAGCCGATGCCCGGAATCGGGGTGAAAGTGACCGGGACCGCCATCACCGCCACGTCCAATAACGAAGGCACTTTTATTCTCCCCGACGTTCCGGCGGGGGCCGCCATTGTCGAGATTGACGGGACGAACCTTGGCGTAGTGCCGCCGTACCCGAAGGTCACCCTCAAGACAATCGTGAATGCTCAGCGCGATAATCCCTTTCAGCGCCCGATTGCGATCCAGCAGGCCATCGGGCCGGGACTCCTCGTGGGATCGCCCGGCGACTCACCGGAAAAACCCGGCTCCCCGGAACAGCCTTCACGCGTCGAGGCCACGAGCGGACTCGTGCGGTCCGGCAGCGTCATCTTCGAAGTCCCTGACAATGCTAAAGCGGTCTTCCCCGGCGGCGCGACCAGCGGCGTTGTGACCCTCACCATCGTCGAGAACAGCCGGACGCCCGCGCCATTACCATCAGGTCAGTTCAGTTCGACGATTGTCCAGCTCACCCCGTTCGGTGTGAAGCTGACCCCCGGCGGTAAACTGACTTTCCCGAACAGCGACGGCTATCCGGCAGGCACGCAGGCGAAGCTTTTCCGCTTCGACCAGACTCCCGGCTCGCCGACCATCGGCAGCTTCATTGAAGCCGGGACGGCCGCCGTCTCGGGCGACGGGCAGCGGATTGAAACATCCGCCGGGGCGATCACTGAAACCAGCTACTACTTCGCTTCAATCCCGCGCCAGACGACTACCGTGGCGGGGCGCGTCGTGGACAGCGACGGCGCGACGCCGGTGCGGCTGGCATTCGTGCGCGTGCGCGGGCAGGAGACATTCACCGACGGCAACGGCGGATTCACTCTGCGCAACGTGCCGTTGAATTCGGCGAATGAGGGCATCACGGTTGAGGCGAGCTTCGTGCGGCCGGGTGGCCGGGTGGACCGCGTCCAGCGGAGCGGCGTCCCGGTCGTCATAAACGGACTGACGAAGGTCACGCCCGATCTGGTGCTGACGGCGCCGAGCAGCAACCGCCCGCCCGTCATCCTCGCCCCATCAAGCGCCGTCGTCACGCGGGGCGAGACGCGCGACTTCAAAATCGTCATTAGTGACCCCGACGGTGATCAGACGGGGCAGGTGACGACGAGTGGCGCATCGTTCGCAGTCGTCAGCAGCGTGGCTCCGTCCGGCACTTACAACCTGCGACTCACGCCCGGCGCGAATGACGCGGGCAATTACAACCTGGGCATCAACGTGGCGGACAGCCTCGGCGCGAACACGACGCAATTCATCGCCGTCAGGGTCAATCGTGCGCCCGTCGCGAGCGCGCAGACAGTGAGCCTTGGCGCGGGCGCGCCCAAAGCGATTACGCTTGCGGCGAGCGACCAGGACGGTGACCCGTTGCAATTCATCATCACGGGCAATCCGACAGGCGGCGTTCTGAGTGGCACCGCGCCCAACCTCATCTACACCCCGAACCCAGGTTTCAGCGGCGGCGACAGCTTCACTTTCAAGGTCAATGACAACGTGATTGACAGCGGCGCGGCGACCGTCACGATCAACGTCACGGCGCCGGGCACGGTGCTGCGCACGCTCGTCCATCACCAGATCACTTCGTTCGCGGGCAATTTCAACACCGGCACCGGCCAGGCCCCGGTTCTGAGCGCCAACGGCAATCGCGCCGTCTACGCCATGGCGCCGGGGACGGAGGACCCGGCCAATCCCAACCGCATCTTCGTCATCAACGCCGACGGCACGGGCGTGCAGCAGGTGGACTCCTACACCACGCTCTGCTTCTGCGGATCGCAGGTGGACATCAGCGCCGACGGCTCGAAGGTGATCTCCACCGAGGGCCTGCAACTGCGCATCGCCAACGCCGACGGCAGCGGCGCGCTGGAGTTGATCAGGAACGTGGAGATCGCCACCATCCGCATCGCGGGCGACGGCAGCAAAGTTTTCTTCCTCATCCGGCGCGACAGCGGGCCGAAAGAGCGCGGCCTGTATGTCATCAACGCTGACGGCAGCGGGCTCAGGCAGATCGTCGGGCCGAATCAGGTCGCGAGCCTGCTCAGTATCCCTGCCGGCGAAGTGTTTCCGTTCGCCAGCGATCTGGGGAACGACCTCGGAGTTTCCAGCGACGGCTCGCGCATTGTGTTTGCGACCTATTCGCGGGGGCAGCGGATGTTCGGCGTCAACCCGGACGGCACGGGGCTGCACCAGATCATCGGCCCGATTGATTTCGTGAGGACGACCGGCATCAGCGCCGACGGCTCGAAGGTGCTTTACAGGCTGAACAGCTTCGCGACCGGCCTCGACGAAGTCGGCGTCATCAACTTCGATGGCACCGCGCAGCGCAAGCTGGCGGATAACGACATCAACGGCCCGACGCGCTACCTGGGTGAATCCGGCGACCGGTATTCTCTGAGCGCCGACGGCTCCCGGCTGCTGGCCGGTTCATCAGGCATCGTGTTCGACACGGCGACCGGGGTGATGCTGCAACTCTCGGCGCGGTTCGGGGGCTTCGGCCTCCTCTACAATTCACTCTACCTCGCGACGATGAACAGCACGGCGACGCGCTTTCTCTTTGCCTTCGGTGATGCCAGCGGCATTAACCAGCTGGTGTCGCTCGACGTCAATCCCGCCAGCCTCGGCGCGGCGCCCAGCCTGACGGCGCCCGCGATTGATCCGCTCTTCGTCCTGACCAATGGCGGGTCGGGGGCCACCGTCACGGCCAGAATGACGACCACCAACACGCTGCTCCTGATGGAATACGTCTTCCTCCGCGGCGGGCTGTTTGATCGCGACAGCAGCTTCAACGCGCTCTATGACGACGGACTCACGGCCGGGGATGCGAAGTCAGGCGATGGCGTCTTTACGAGCAACACGGTCAGCACCAACTGCTGCACCGTCGTCGGCCCGCGCACGGCGCGCCTCAATGCAATGGTGCGGACGGCCGACGGCCGATTGCACGCGACGAGCGTTGATTTCGCGCCGTTCTTCGTCCTCGCGCAGGCGCCCGGCCCGACGGCGCCCGCGATCACCTCGCTCGCGCCGCCGAACGGCGCGCCGGGCGCGCAGGTCACGATCAACGGCAGCGGCTTCGACCCGACCGCCGCAGGTAACGTCGTCCTCTTCGGCAACCGCGTGGCACAGGTCGCGAGCGCCAACGCCGGGGGCACTCAGTTAGTGGTGACGGTCCCGGCTGATGTGGCCGTGGGCACGGTCGCCGTGACTGTTTCGGCAAGCGGGCGGACGAGCAACGCCGTGAATTTCACCGTGCCGAGCTTCAACCTGCTGCGCAACGGCGACGCCGAGCAAGGGACGCTTTCGACGACCGGCCTTGAGATCGTGCCGATCCCCGGGTGGACGACGACTTCAAATTTCACCGCGCCGGTCTACGGTCTGGCCGGTTGTATGTCGTCGGCTGAAGGGCTGCGCGTCGGCGGCGGCAGGGGTTATTTCGTGGGCGGCCCCGGCAACACGATGTCAACAGCCACGCAGACGGTGGACGTATCGAGCGCCGCTACGCAGATTGATGCGGGGCAGGGAAGCGTTACTCTACAAGGGCAACTGGCCGGCGTGCAGACCGACACTGGCACGGTGCGGGCCGAATTCCTGAACGGCAACAGCGTCGTCATCGGCTCCTTCTCACTCGGCCCGGTGACCGGCACCGCTCACACTTTCCAGTTTAAGACGGCGACCAGCGGCGTCCCGGCGGGCACGCGCTCGATTCGCGTGACGCTGATCTCGACGGGCGGCAACAGCAATTACAACGAAGGCTATTTCGAGAATCTGTTTCTCGGTCTGAATTGAGACAAGCCGGTGGTTTACCGGTTCGTGATCCGCGCCTTCGCGGCGATCACTTCAGGGATGTCCTGGTCGGCGTCTTTCCAGATTTGCAGGAAGCGTTCGTATGCGGCCTGCGCCCTGTCGCGTTCGCCCTTGCGCTCGTAAGCCTGGCCGAGGTGGTACTGCGCCAGTGGATAGTTCGGATTGAGGCGCAGGATGCGCTCGTATTCGGCGACGGCCTCGTCCGTCCGGCCCAGTTCCAGATACGCATTGGCCAGACAGTCTTCGTACGAGTCAATGTCCCATTCGACGGGCCGCTCGCGCAACGCCTCGCGGAAATGATTGAGAGCCTCTTCGGCGCGCCCCTGCCTGAGCGACAGATAGCCGCGCTGATAATTCCAGATGCGCAGAAAGCCGCGTTCCCGAAGGTGGTTGTAACTGGCCGGCATGAAAACTGTCTCGCTCAGTTTTTGCGCGGCGGCTTGGTCGTCGCGCGCGAGGGCGAGGGTGAGCGAAGTCCATAACGACGATGGAAGGTATTTCACTTCCTGACCGATGGCGGCGGCAGCACGTTGCAGGTCACCCTGCTTCAGCCAGACCCGGGCTATGGAGTTGAAGCTGCGGGCGCGCTGATTATTATCACGCGCGATCTGCAGGTAGCGCTGGTACTGCCCGACGGCCGCGCGATAGCGGCCCTGCTGAAAATAAAGGTTGCCGAGGTGGATGATCGCGATTCTGGATTCAGGGTTGAGCGCGAGGGCCCGGCCATACGCGGCAAGGGCCTGGTCGTATTGCCCCAGCCACTGGTGGAACAGGGCCAGACTGTCCCAGGCATTCGGGTCGTTGGGCGTCAGTTGAATGTAGCGTTGATAAGCCGCCAGCGCTTCTTCATTGCGCCCGAGGCGCATGCAGACGCTGCCGAGCGCGTTGTAGATGTCTTTCGCTTCGGGGTCGGTGACCAGCCCCTGCCGGATCGCCTGTAACGCCTCCTCATTCCTGTCCTGCGCCTGCAGCATCCAGTTCAGCTGCTGCCAGGCCTCGGTTTCCAGCGGGTAGCGGGCCAGCAGCTCGCGATAAATTTCGCCGGCGCGCGCCGGGTCATGGTCGGCCTGGGCCCGCCAGGCGACGATGAAGAGCTTGTCCCGTTCATTCAAACGTTCAGACAGCCGGAACGCCTTCTCCAGATATGGGAGGGCCTTTTCGCCCGAGCCAACCTTCGCGGCGTAAATGTAGCCGACGCGCGCATACGCCATCGCAAACTGCGGGTCGAGGGCGATGGCCTTTTCCAGCAGCGCAATCGCCTCGTCGAACTGAAACATCTGCGTCTGTTCGAGCGCCAGCGAGTAGTAGCGGTACGCGTCCAGATTGTCCGTCATCGCCGCGGCCAGCCCGCGCTCCTCGTCCCGCCCCGCGAAGTCCGCGCCCAGGTGCGAGGCCAGTTTGAGCGAGAGTGAATCAATCTCTGTCAGGATCAGCTCCGGGCGCTCGACGACCAGCGCCTCGGCGGCTTCGATCTGCCCGGTGCGCGCCTCGTGCAGCGTGACGTCAATCCGCACCTCGTGCCCGAGCCGGGCGAAGCGGCCCAGGATCAGCACCTCCGCCTGCGCGCGCCGCCCCACTTCCAGCCCGTCCTCCAGCCGGAGCTGCGCCGCGTCCCGGTAGCCGATGTGATCGAGCAGCGCCGCCAGCTGCTGCCGACTGAGCAGCGTCAGGCGCGGCGAGCGCGAGAGGTTGGTGATCAACATATCGGCGAGGCCCTCGCGCAGCCAGTCCAGCTCGCGGTCGCCCGACTGATTCTCGAAATAGAGTACCGCCACCGCCCGCCTGCCCGGCACGTGCGGCAGGGCGACTTCCGCCGCCGCCGGCCGGCGCCTGCTGAAATGGAAGGCCAGGAGTGCGGTGAGCGCCACCAGACCGATCCCCAGCACGGCCAGCCACACGAGGGGAGGCCGGCGCCAGGTTCGTCGCGTCGTGAGCGCCGGCGGGGCGGCCGGCTGATCCGGCTGATGAAATTCCTCGGTAAACTCGACCTGGACGGAGGTGATCTCCTCGACCTCGTATGCACCGTGCGGCAGAGACTCTTCGACCGGCCCGATGAAACGATAACCGGCTTTCGGGACGGTCCTGATGAAGCGCGGCTGGCGCGAATCGTCGCCGAGCAGCCGGCGCAGCTCGACGATGATCTGCACCAGCGCGTCGGGCGTGACCGCCGCCCCTCCCCAGACGTTTTCGATCAGTTCCTCTTTCGTGACCAGCTGCCCGCGGCGGTCGAGCAGGTAGAGCAGCACCTGCAGGCTCTTCTGCCGCAGCGCCAGTTCCTCGCCGTCGCGCCGGAGCGAGCCGCGCGCCGGGTCAACCTCAATGCCCGCGACACGATAAATTGGCCTGTCGAGAATCTGCATGACTCTGTCCCGGAACGTGGGCGGCAAAGTTTCGGAAAAATATCGTGACTTTGTCGTTACTTCCGCCCGCCGCCGATGAGAGAAAGGGTCCGTCAGTAACAGCCAGCATCCGAATGATTGTTTGATCGGAAGGTTTTCGTTTTCCCTTCATTAACTCCAGCCCGCGTTTTGTGCGAGGACAAAACCGGGTCAGGAAAGACCAGTCGGGATCGAACCGGAGTGCCGCAATCGCGGCGGGAGTATAGCACGGCCGCCGTGCGGAACAGGAGACCGGATGAAGCGAACCCGGAAAGTAACGATCACCACCACGCGCCGCCGCACGCTGCGCGTCCAGCCCGCCATCCGCGCGCGCTGCCCGGTCTGTCAGCACGAGGTCGAGACGCTGGCCACTGCTCACGCCGCCGAAGTTCTGGAAATTGATGCTGAGACACTCAACCGGCTGGTTGCCGCCGGCCGGGTTCACGCCATCGAAACCGTGAGCGGCAGCTTTCGGGTCTGTCAGGAGTCGCTCTTTTCAAAGTAGGAGGTGGAAATGAACGCGCGGAGATTAACCCTTGCCTGCACCCTGCTCATCATCAGTCTCGCAGCGATTCTGCCCCGGTCCCGGCAGGCCGAGAGTGCTCAGGAACCCCGACGGGCCGCCAATCACCCGGCCGCAGCGGCCGGCAACGGAGCGACGGGTGAACCAGTCCAGGCCCAGGCCGTCGCGGGCACGATCCTCCGCACGCTGGTCTATCACGAGATCACCTCATTGAACCGGAGCGCCATCGCCGAAATCGCCCAGGGGTTTCCCCTCCTCAGCAAGAATGGGAATCGCGCGGTCTTCACCATCATCACAGGCGATGGCATGAGGCACATCTTCGTCATTAACTCTGACGGCACCGGGCAGCGCGAAATAGATTCAAACGACTCTTTCGCTCCGTTTTTGGACATCAGCGCCGACGGCTCAAAAGTGCTTTACACCAATCGCAACCTCATCCGCATGGCCAACGCTGACGGCACTAACCTCCACGACGTCGTGAACATCGGCGGTGGTTTTATCCAGGTCCGCCTCTCCGCCGACGGGACGAAAGTTTTTTTCACCGTTGACCGCGACTTCCCCATTGGGAGCGAGAATCTGACGAAGGGGCTCTATGTCATCAACGCCGATGGGAGCGGTCGCCGGCAGATCGTCAGTGGCGCGACCCTTGCGACACTGCTCGGCGCTCCAGCAGGTGGTAACAACTTCGTCAGTACCTCCGGCACATCTTTGGATGCGTCCGCCGATGCCTCGCATATCATCTTCGGCACCAGCATTGATGGAAAAGGCCAATATCTCCTCGGCGTCAATTTTGACGGCAGCGGGCTGCACCAGATCCTCGGCCCCGTAGATTTCCTGAATCATGCCGTCATCAGCGGCGATGGGCTGAAGGTGGCCTATGACCTCACTCTTCCGCCCTGCTGCTCCACTCCGAGTGAAGCGGGTGTGATCAATTTCGACGGCACGCAAAAGAAGACCTTAGTGACCCAAACGGCCCCTTTCCGCGGCTATCCCGGCTCCGGTACTCCGATCCAGCTCGGCGCCGACGGTTCCAGATTGCTCTTCGGCACGGGCGTCCTCTTTAACACGGCGACGGGCGAGGCGCTGCAACTGGCGGCGATTGGCGGTAACTTCTCAAGTGATCCTCAGTTTCTGGTCAATGAAGGAATGCGCGTTGCGACCATGAACAGCAGCGCGACACGCTTCCTCTATCTCGCGCCCGACCCGAACAACGTGCTGCAACTGGTGACGCTGGACCTTAACCCCACGAGCCTCGGACTCGCGCCGAGCGTGACCGACCCGAAGCTCGACCCGACCTTCGTCATCACGTCAGGGCGCGGGAGAGCCACCCTCAGCGCCAAGGTGAGTGCTTCGGGCACGCTCGTGCGCGTGAACAATTCCATCCTCTTCAAGGGGCTCACCAATGCCAACGCCTTCAACGGGCTGACCGACAACAATGTTGACTGGCTGGTCCTGCTCGATGACGGCACCCACGGCGACACCACAGTCAACGATGGCATCTTCACTAACAATAGTCTCGGCGCCAATTGCTGCGCTGTCCTCGGTTCGCGCCTGGTACGGGTCAAAGCCGAAGCACGCGGTACAGACAGTAAACGCCATGCGACCGCCATTGACTTCGAACCCCTCACCGTCACCGACCAGGTGCCCTCGATTGACGTGTCGCAGACGAGCCTCGATTTCGGCAGCGTCAGCGTCGGGCAGAGCAAAGACCTGACCCTGACGATCCGCAACGTCGGGACGAGTCAGCTCACGGTCAATTCGCTCAACAGCGATAACACGCAATTCAGCGTGCCTCCGCCGCCTGCTGCGCCTTTCACCATCGCCCCTGGTGGACAGCAAACCATCACCGTACGCTTCACCCCCAGCGCGGTCGGCCCGCAGGGCGGCCGGCTGACGATCAACAGCACCGACCCGGCGCGTCCGAACATTGACGTGTTCCTCTCCGGCGTCGGGGCCACTTTGAGCGTCACGGTCAATGACCACCGGACGAGCGGCGGCCCCATCCCTGACAATTGCGCCCCGCCCGCCTTGAAATCCAGCTTCACGCCCGCCGACGCGCAGGTGTTTCAGTGGACCTTTGTTTCGGGCTTCCAGAATGGCGCGGTCATCCGCTGGGAGTGGGTTCAGCCGAACGGCACGATTTACCGGCAGTTCCAGGCCCCGGTCAACAACACCAGCCAGTTTGTTTGTTTCTGGGATGCGATAGGCATCGCCGGCCAGCCCGCGGCCTCGCTGCCCGGCACCTGGCAGGTGCGCGTCTTTTACAACGGCACGCAGATCGTGACCGACACCTTCACCATCTCCGCCGCCAGCAGTTGCCCGACCGCCGGTGGCATCAACCCAACGAGCGGCGCCGCCGGGACGAGTGTCATCATTACCGGCGCGAACTTCACCGGCGTGACCGTGGTCAGGTTCGCCAATAACCTCACCGCGAATTTCACCGTCAACAGCGATACGCAAATCACCGCGACCGTACCGGGCGGCGCCGTCACCGGCCCGATCACTATCGGCAAGCCCAATTGCCCTGACGTACAGACCTCCACCTTCACCATCTGCACATACTCCATCTCACCAACCAGCCAGAACTTTGCCGCGGGCGGCGGGACGGGCAGCGTGGGCGTGACGACGCAGTCGGGGTGCGCGTGGACGGCGACGAGCAACGCCGGATTCATCACAATCACTGCGGGCACGCCGGGCAGCGGCAATGGCACGGTCAATTATTCGGTCGCGGCCAATACGAGCACCAGCGCGCGCAGCGGCACGATGACGATTGCCGGCCAGACCTTCACGGTCAATCAGTCGGGCTCGACCACCGGCGCGCCGCTGATCCGCATCGAGCCCGGCGCGCTCAGCTTCAACGTCCCGCGCGGGCAGTCGTCCGGCCCGGTCTCATCGGCCGCCAGTCAGATCGAACCTCAGCAGTCCACTGCGGCGGCAGCGCAGGACAAAGATGAAATAGAAAAGGAGCGCGAGGAAGAGGGCGATCATGTCGAGGAGTATCGTGAGTGGTTTTACGGCCAGCGGCAGTACCCGTTCACTGACATCCCGGCGGGCGCGCGCGAGCGCGCGATCAGGGAGAAGGAGCGGGCCGCGGAGCGGATGCGGGCCTCTTCGACCGAAGAGGCGAAGGCCGCCGTCTCGCAGTGGACTTCCCTCGGCCCCTCGATGACCGGCACCGGGCGTTACGGCAACGTCAGCGGGCGCATCACGTCAATCATCGTCAATCCGAATGACCCGAACGTCGTCTATCTGGGCGCGGCGCAGGGCGGGGTGTGGAAGACCACGAATAACGGCGCGAACTGGATCCCGCTCACCGACGACCAGCCGTCGCTGGCCATCGGCTCGCTCGCCTTCGACCCGAACAATCCGAACATCGTCTACGCGGGGACGGGCGAGCAGAATTTTGCGGGCGACAGTTACTACGGCAACGGCGTCCTGAAATCCACCGACGGCGGCGCGTCGTGGTCCGTACTCGGCGCTTCGGTCTTCGCGCGTCAGACCATCGGGCGGATTGCTATCAATGCCAGTAACACTCAGGTCATCTTCGCCGCGGCGGGCAACGGGCTGTACCGCACGACCGACGGCGGCGCGACGTGGACCCGCGTCCTGCCGGGCGCGCTGCGCGCGGCGACCGACGTGGTGGTGACCACGACGGCGGTCTACGCTGGTATCGCGAGCGACGGCGTCTACAAATCAACCGACGGCGGCAGCAACTGGACGAAGCTGACCGCGGGGCTGCCCGCCGGCGGCTTTTTCCGCGTCCACCTCTCAAGCTCCGCGGCCAGCCCGAATACACTGGTCGCGCTGCTGGCCACCAATGGCGCTCTGGAGGGCATTTATCGCACCACTGACGGCGGGGCGAACTGGGGCAAAACCGCGGACACGCCGACGGGCATTTTCGGCGGCCAGGGGTTCTACGACATCTCGCTCGGCCTGCACCCGACCAACTCAAACATCATCTACTTCGGCGGGATTGATGTCGGGCGCACGACCGACGGCGGCGCGAGCTGGACGAACCTGACGAAAGGTTATCAGGGCGGCGCCGTCCACACCGATCAGCACGCGATTGCCTTCAACCCGCAGAACCCTGCGGTCGTCTGGATCGGCAACGACGGCGGCGTCTGGCGCTCGGATAACGGCGGCGACACGTGGGCGAACCTGAATCAGGGCCTGGGCATCGCGCAGTTCCAGAACATCGCGCTGCACCCGACGGACAACAACATCAATTACGGCGGGACGCAGGACAACGGCATGCAGAAATACACCGGATCGAGCGTCTGGCGCGAGTCGTTCCCCGGCGACGGCGGCCCCGTCATCGTTGACTTCAACACGCCGACCACGGTCTACGGCGAGTACATCCACCTGCAACTTTTCAAGTCCACAGACTCCGGCAACCCGAACACATGGCCCGCCGCCACCAACGGCATTCCCTTCGTCAAAGGCAACGCCGACGGGCGCTCGGCTTTCTACGCGCCGGTTGCGATGGACCCGACGAACCCGCTGAAGCTCGCCGCCGCGACCTACCGCGTCTTCTACACGACGGACGGCGCGGGCAACTGGGCGAGCGTGAGCGGCGACCTGACCGGCGGGCAGGTGATCAATGCGATCACGTTTGCCGCTGGCGGCGCGCGCCTCTGGACGGGCAGCACCGACGCGCAGGTGTGGCGCGGCGATCTGGTCAACGGCTCGTGGGCCTGGACGAACGTGAATAAGGCGCCATTGCCGAACCGCTTCGTGACGCGAATCGCCGCGCACCCGACCGACCCGCAGACGGCTTATATTTCATACTCCGGCTTCGGGACCGACCACGTTTTCAAGACCACCGACGGCGGCACGACGTGGACGAGCGCGAACGGCGGGCTGCCAGACATCCCCGTCAACGTGGTGCTCGTTGACCCGAACAATCCGGGCACGGTCTATGCCGGGACGGACATCGGCGTCTACCGCTCGACCGATCAGGGGCAGAACTGGACGCCGTACGGGACGGGGCTGCCGAACGTCGCGGTCTTCGATCTGGCGATCAGGAAGAACGGCAACCTGCTCCGCGTCGGCACGCACGGGCGCGGGATGTGGGAGATTCAGACGACGGGCGAACAGAGCTTCACCATCTACAATGACGGCGACGCGACGCTGACTGTCACCGGCATTACCAAACAGAACAACTCCCCGTGGTTTTCATTCACCACGCCTTCGGCGATCCCGTTCGACGTCCCGCCAAAAGGCTCCGTGCCGGTGCGCGTGAGCATCAACGCGACGGGGCTCAATGCCGGAGTGTTCACGGACCGTCTGCTCGTGACTTCAAACGACACCGCGCGCAGTCCGTACCCGACCGGCGTCTTTATCAACCTGAACGTGACGGACAGCGGCGGAGGTGGCGGCTGCACCTTCACGATTTCACCATCGAGTCAGTCATTCAATGCGAGCGGGGGCACCGGCAGCGTCGGCGTGACCGCGCCCGGCGGGTGTCCGTGGACGGCGGTCGCGAATGATTCGTGGATCACGATCACGTCAGGCGCGAGTGGCAGCGGCAACGGCACGGTCAGTTACGCGGTCGCCGCCAACACCGGCGCCAGTTCGCGCGCCGGCACGTTGACAGTCGCCGGGCAGACCTTCACCGTCACGCAATCCGGGGGCAGCAACTGCACGTTCACACTCTCGCCCACCAGCCAGAACTTCGGCGCGAGCGGTGGCAGCGGCAGCGTGAATGTCACGACACAAGGCGGTTGCAACTGGGCGGCGAAAAGCAATGCCGACTGGATCGTCATTACCTCCGGCGCGAGCGGCGCCGGCAACGGCGCCGTCGGCTTCATCGTGGCCGCGAACAACAGCACCAGCACTCGCAGCGGAACAATGACGATAGCCGGGCAGACATTCACCGTCACGCAGACGGGTGGCAGCGGTTGTGTCTTCACCATCTCACCGGCGAATCAGGTCTTCGCGGCCACCGGCGGCAACGGCAGCACGAGCGTCTCAACGCAGTCGGGCTGCAACTGGACGGCGCAGAGCAACGATGACTGGATCGTCATTACCGCGGGCGCGAGCGGCGGCGGCGGCGGCACGGTCAGTTACGCGGTCGCCGCCAACAACAGCCCCGTCCCGCGCGCCGGAACGATCACTGTCGCCGGCCAGACGTTCGTCGTCGGGGAACTCGGAACCGGCGCGACCTGCGGACTCACGCCCATCAGCATCGGGCAGACCGTGAGCGGGGAACTGGCCACTACTGATTGCCGTTCGCCGATTGACGGGACCGATTTTTACGCCGACCTGTGGTACTTCACCGCCTCGGCGGGGCAGCAGGTGGCAATCTCGCTCAATTCGGCGGAGTTCGACGCCTTCCTGACGCTGATCGGGCCTGACGGTGCGATTGTGGATGATGACGATGACGGCGGCGGCGGGACCAACGCGCGCATCCCGGCGACGAACGGCTTCATCACGCTGCCACTGGATGGGACTTACATCATCGAAGCCAGCAGCGCGTTCAAGGATGAGACAGGCAAATACACGCTCAGTCTGATTGCGCCCGCGGGCTGCACGTTCTCAATCTCACCGTCCGGCCAGTCGGTCAGTGCGAACGGGGGCACCGGCAGCGTCAGTGTGACGACGCAGGGCGGCTGTGCCTGGACGGCGACGAGCAACGTTGACTGGATCGTCATCACCTCTGGCAGCAGTGGCGCCGGCAATGGCGCGGTGAATTACTCGGTCGCAGCGAATGCGAGTTCTTCGCCGCGCACCGGCACACTCACCGTCGCCGGACAGACCTTCACCGTTACGCAGCCGGGCGGCAGCAACTGCACGTTCACACTCTCGCCGACCAGCCAGAACTTCGGCGCGAGCGGTGGCGCCGGCAGCGTCAGTGTGACGACGCAGACGGGCTGCAACTGGGTGGCGCAGAGCAGCGCCGACTGGATCACGATCACTGCGGGCGCGAGCGGCAGCGGCAGCGGCGCGGCGAATTACTCGGTCGCGGTGAATAACGGCGTCGCGCGCACCGGGACGCTCACGGTCGCCGGACAGACCTTCACCGTCACGCAATCGGCCAGCAGCAATTGCACATTTACGCTCTCGCCGACCATCCAGTCATTCGATGCGAAGGGCGGTAACGGCAGCGTGGGTGTCAGCACTTCGGCCGGCTGCACGTGGACGGCGGCCTCCAACGTGACGTGGATCGCCGTCCTCGCCGGGACTGAAAGCGGCCAGGGCAGCGGCTCGGTCGGCTACTCGGTCGCCGCCAACACCGCCAGCAGTTCGCGGCAGGGCACGATCACGATTGCGGGCCAGACGTTCACTGTCACTCAGTCGGGCGGCGGAAGCAGTTCGTGCATTGATGTGGCGATCTCCAACTCGCTCACGGGCAGCGCGGGCGGCACGCTCACCGTCCCGATCACAGTCTCCGACCTGACGGGCAAAGGCGTTTTGTCATATGACGCCACGATCACGTTCGATCAGAGCGTCCTGCGCCCGCAGAGCGCGCCCTTCGACCGGACGGGCACGCTCAGCAGCGCGATGACCGTGACCGCGAACACCGCTACCGCGGGACAGGTGCACATCTCCGCCTTCAGTGCGAGCGCGCTCGTCGGGGCGGGCGCGCTGCTCAATCTGAAGTTCGACGTGATCGGTGCGGCGGGCTCGTGCAGCAGCCTCAACTGGGCGAGCTTCAAATTCAACGAGGGCACGCCGTGCGCCACGACGGCGAACGGCAGGGCGTGCGCCGGCGGCGGTTCGATGTCGGGCACGGTCACTTACTGCGTTACGCCGAAGCCCGTGCCCGGCGTGGTCGTCACGGCGAGCGGCACGCCCGCGGCCTCGAACACGACCAACGGCTTCGGCGTCTTTCAGGTATCGGGCCTGGGCGGCGGCGCTTACACGCTGACGCCGGCGAAGACGGGCGACACTAACGGCATCACATCTTTTGATGCCGCGCTGGTGGCGCTGAGCGTGGTCGGCGCGAATACGCTCACGGCGTGTCAGCAGGTGGCCGGCGACGCGAGCAACAACGGCAGCCTGTCGTCGTTCGACGCGGCGCTCATTGCGCAGTACGTCGTCGGCATCAGCAACCCGTCGAACTTCACTGGCACATGGAAATTCACTCCGCCCTCGCGCTCGTACGCGAGTGTGAGCGGCGACCAGACGGGGCAGAATTTTGACGCCGTACTGGTGGGCGACGTCTCGGGCAACTGGACGCCGGGCGCTGGTATTGCGTCGAATCAATTCGCTCTCTCAACCGATTCGGCGGGCGCGGTGGCGCAGACGACCGTCTCGCTGCCGTCAATCACCGCGACGTCGGGCACGAGCATCACGATCCCGATCACGGTCGGCGACCTGACCGGCAGGAATGTGATTGCCTATGACTTCGACCTGACCTTCGATCAGAACCTGTTGCAACCGATGAATCCGGCCTTCGATGCGGCGGGGACGTTGTCCGGCGCGATGACGATCACGCCGAATGCCACGCCGGGCCGGCTGCGCGTCTCGGCCTTCGGCACGACCGCGCTCGCGGGGTCAGGCACACTGCTCAACCTCAAATTCAACGTCATCGGATCGGGGGCTGCGACGGGACTCACGTGGCAGAAGTTCCTGCTCAACGAAGAAACGCTCGGCCAGAGCAACCTGACCAGCGGGAGCGTGAACGTCAACCGCCTCGTCACGACCGTGTCGGCCGCGAATTACAAGGGTGCCGACCTCGCGGCTGAATCAATCGTCGCCGCTTTCGGGTCCTCGCTGGCGACGAGTATCGCCGCCGCCAGCACCATCCCCCTGCCGACGTCGCTCGTCGGCACGACGGTGAAAGTGAAGGACAGCGCGGGAATCGAACGGCTCGCCGCCCTCTTTTTCGTCGCGCCGTTGCAGGTCAATTATCAACTCCCGCCCGGGACCGCACCCGGCCCGGCCGTCATTACCATTACCAGCGGAGACGGGTCGGTTTCATCCGGCGCGATCAACATCGTCAGTGTCGAGCCCAGCCTCTTCACCGCCAACTCGGACGGGCAGGGCGCCCCGGCAGCTTACGTGATCCGCGTGAGGGCCGATAACTCGCAGAGCATCGAAGCGGTCGCGCGCTTTGATGCCGTGCAGAGCAAATTCCTCCCCGCGCCGCTCGACCTCGGCCCCCCGAGCGATCAGATCTTTCTGGTGCTGTTCGGGACCGGCGTTCGGTTCCGCAGTTCGCTCCCGGCCGTGAGTGCGAAGATCGGCGGGGTTGACGCGCGGGTTGATTACGCGGGGCAGCAGGGCGGATTTGTCGGCCTCGATCAGCTCAACGTATTCGTGCCGCGTGCTCTGGCCGGGCGCGGCGAAGTGGACATTGCACTGACGGTGGACGGGAGGACTGCCAACACTGTGAAGGTCAATATCAAATGAGTGACCAGGGGCGTGGCCGCAGGGGTGAACGCAGAACGGATGGCCGTCCCTGATCTATGATGGGTCAGTCAGTCTGGCTTTCGCCGCGATCACTTCCGGGATGTCCGGATCAGCATCCTGCCAGATTTCGAGGAAGCTGCGGTAAGCGGCCCGCGCCCGCTCGCGCTCACCTTTGCGCTCGTAAGCCTGGCCGAGATGATAGTGGGCGAGCGGGTAGTTCGGATTGGTTTTCAGGATGCGTTCATATTCGGCGCCGGCTTCGTCCACGCGCCCCAGTTCGAGATACGCATTCGCCAGACAATCCTCAAACGAATCAATGTTCCATTCGGCGGCGCGGTACTGCAAGGCGGTGCGGAAATGATTGAGCGCGTCCTCCCCGCGCCCCTGCTGCAAGGCCGCCGTGCCCTGCTGGTACTCCCAAATGCGCAGCTTGCCGCGTTCCTGATAAACCTCATAGGTTGCGGGGGCAAAGACTTCCGCGCTCAGTTTCACCACGGCAGCCTGATCGCGTTGCCGGAGCGCCAGGGCGAGCGAATTCCATAACGAGCCCGGGTTGTATCTGACTTCCGCCTGCGCCGCGGCGGTGGCGCGAGCCACATCGCCCCGCTTCAAATACAACCAGGCCAGGCAGTCGAAGCCGCGCGCGCGCGCGCCGTCATCGCGGGCAATCTGGATGAAACGCTGATACTGTTCCGCCGCCGCGCGATACCGCCCCTGCTGAAAGCGCAGATGGCCCAGATGAATGACCGCCACACCCGATTCGGGGTTGAGCGCGAGCGCGCGGTTATAGGCCGCTTCAGCCTCGGCGTATTGCCCGCTCCAGCGATGGAATTCCGCCAGACTGTCCCACGCATTCGGATCGTTCGGCGCAAGCTGGATGTAATGTTGAAAGGCTGCCAGCGCCTCATCATTCCGCCCCAGCCGCATGCAAACTGAGCCGAGCGCGTTGTGCAGGTCTTTCCACTCCGGGTCAGTGAGCAGCCCCTGCCGGATGGCCCGCAAGGCTTCTTCATTTCGATTCTGCGTCTGCAACACCCAGCTCAGCCGCTGCCAGGCTTCGGTCTCCAGGGGGTAACGCGCAAGCAGGTTACGATATACTTCAATGGCCCCCGCCGTGTCGCGGGCGGCAGTGGCGAGCCACGCAGCGATAAACAGCTTATCCTTTTCACTCAGACGACCGGCGAGCGTCAGAGCCTTTTCCAGATACGGTCGGGCCTTTTCGCCCTGCCCCATGCGCACGGCGTACACATAGCCGATGCGTGCGTGCGCCAGCGCAAACTGCGGGTCGAGCGCCAGAGCTTTTTCGAGCAGCGCAATGGCTTCGTGAAACTGATACATCTGAGCCTGCTCGAGCGCCAGGGAGTAATAGCGGTACGCATCCAGATTACTCGTCATCACCGCCGCCAGCCCGCGGTGGGCGTCTGCGTCCGTCAGCGTCGCGCCCAGATGCGTGGCCAGCTTGAGCGAGAGCAAATCAATTTGCGTCAGGATTTGCGCGGGCGTATCCGCGACCAGCGATTCCGCCGCCTGCAATTGCCCCGTGTGCGCGTCGTGCAGCGTGACATCAATCCGCACCTTGTCGCCGAGCCGCGCAAAGCCGCCGAGGATCATCATCTCGGCCTGCGCGCGCCGCGCGATCTCCAGGCCGTCTTCGAGTTTGATTTGTGCGGTATTCTGCCACCCCGTGTGACTGAGCAGGGCGGCCAGCTGCTGCCGGCTGAGCAGGGTCAGCCGCTGCGAACGCGAGAGGCTGACAATCAGCATGTCCGCTAACCCTTCGCGCAACCAGTCCAACTCGCGGTCGCCCGCCCGGTTTTCAAAATACAACACGGCCACACCCCTTTTGCCCGGCACGTGCGGCAGGCTGATTTCAGCGCGCGTGGCGCGGCGATAGAGGTAGCCGCCGAGCGGGACCAGAAGGGCCAGGGCAATCAGGGAAACAAGGAGGCGGGGAGACAAAGAGACGGGGAGGCGAGCCTGTTCTATCTGGCGCCCTGTCACCCCATCTCCAGATTGTCCCGGCTCGACAACTTCTTCATAGCCGATTTCGACCGATGTGAACTCTTCGACTTCCAGCGCGTGGCCGAGCTTTTCGACCTCGCCGATAAAACGGTAACCGGCCCTGGGAAAGGTTTTAATAAAGCGCGGCTGCTGGGAATCTTCGCCCAGCGCCTTACGAATCTCAACGATGCACTGTACCAGCGCGTCGTCTGTGACCGCCGCGCCCTGCCAGATTTGCTCCATCAGTTCTTCTTTGAGAATGAGGCGCGGGCGCTGTTCGATCAGGTAAAGCAGGACCTGGAGGGATCTGGGACGCAGGCAAAGCTCGTCGCCGTTCCGCTTGACCTGGCCGCTGAGCGGGTCAAGCTCAGCCCCGGCTAAGCGGTAAATCAGCTTGTCCGCCCCCTTGTTCATCACAAATCGTTTGTTCCCGGCAAAATTCGGAGAAATTCGTCGCGCGTTCGTTACTTCCGGCGCGGGTGCGCCGGATTATAGCACCTCGTAAGGAGAGGACTAAGCCCGATGAAAGTGACGCGCCGTCTGAAAATCACTGTCACCCGGCGCCGCATACTGCGTTCGGCGGTGGCGCCCGTGCGAGCCTTTTGTCCGGTTTGCGCGCACGCGGTCGAGACGCTCAGCGCGGCGCAGGCCGCCGAGGTGCTGGAAATTGACGGCCAGGCATTGGCCGGCCTGATCGCTGCCGGGCGCGTGCATGCAATTGCACTGGTGAGCGGCAGCCAGCGGGTCTGTCAGGAATCGTTGTTTGCTTAGCCGAAGTTCAATTCATTCCCCGGAGGAAATCAGTCATGCGCAGAAAATCAATGATGGTCGTGCTGCTGCTGGCGCTCGGCCTGGTCTGGATGCTGCCCATTGAGTGGCGGGCGCTGAGTCTGGGAAAAGCGCAGGCGTCCACCCTCGGCCGGGCGGCAGCCGGCGCCGGCTGCCAGCAGGGGCAACGCGTCACCGTCCAACTCCGCAGCAGTAGTTATTCGACCAGCATCCAGGGTAATTCGATTTTCGGCGACGGGGGCTGCCCCACCGGCTCCGCGAGTGGGAGTCCCAACACGCCCACGGTCACTGCGCCTTTCGCTTATGAATGCAAGGAAGAAAAACTCAGCGGGCAGGCGGTCGTAACTTTTCCCACCGGCGTACTCGCCGGCACGCTGGACGGCAACGGCGACCTCGTCCTCGATACATCCGTGAGATTCACCGGCAGAGTCGAGATCACGGGCGAGATCAGCCGCAACATCGGGGGAAGCAACCAGCGCACCCTCGAACTGAGCAGCTTTTACTGTCCTGCGATGCGCGACAACAAACAAATCTCGCTTGTACCTGCGGTCTGGTCGGCCAGTTACGATTGCAGTCTGAACAAATTGAACCGCCTGTCGAATGGTTCTTATGGCCTCTCCGGGCTACAGGTCAGGTATTCCGGCGGACGGTTGATCCTGGACTCAGGCATCAGCGCTGAATACGCGCCGGCCAATGCTTCGGGCACGATTACGCTCAACTCCACGACGCTCGACTTCAACACCACAATCGGCACCAACCCGGCGGCGAAACCCGTGACGCTCAGCAATACCGGCAGCGGGGCCATGAATTGGCAGGCGGCGGCCACTACGACGAGCGGCGGCAATTGGCTGACGGTCACGCCGGACTCCGGTTCGCTCAACGCCGGGCAATCAGCGACACTGACGGCGACGGTCAATGCGAGTGCGCTGGCGGCGGGGTCCTACAGCGGCTCGGTCACAGTCTCTTCAACCAACGCCAGCAACAGCCCGCGCACGGTGCCAGTCACGCTGACGGTCACAGGCTGCGCCGCGGCACTGAGCCTCGGCGCAAACGCGCCGGAAGAACTTCAGGACACGCTCCAAATCGCGGATGCGCAGCCGGGCAATGGCACGCCCATTTCAGGCGCGCTGCTCAAGCTCGGCGGCTTGAAAGTCACGGTGCGTTACCTGTTGCAAAGCCGCGACAGCGCCACGCTGGCCGTGCGCCTGTTCGACGAAGCGGGTAACCAGCGCGGGGACGCGGGCGAGCTTGGCATCGCTCGGCCTATGTCCTGTCCCAATCCGCTGCCCACGCGCGAATTCAACTTTTTGTCCGCCAGCATTGATTTCACGCCCAACGTCGGCGGTGACGTGCCGACCAGCGTGAAACTCTCGGTGTTGCTGCTCGATCCGGCGACAGGCAGCATTTTCAAACGTGCCGACCAGACGTACAAAGTCATCCCCGATGTCATCGCCTTTGAAAGCAATCCCACCATCAACGGGAAGGCCGCGCCCGACGCCAGCACGTTCCCTGAAGATGGCAGGATCAGGTTCGACTGCGGGCTGCGCTATCACCTGACCAACGACGTGACTGGCAAATTACGGCTGGAAGCCTTTAACTTCACCGGCCAATCCATTGCGCGCAAGGACTTCGCCGCCACGGTCCCGACCTCCGCACAACCCCTCACGGTGGGCTTCCCGCTCGACTTTGAATTTACGGTGCCGCCCACGGTGTCGCAGATCACCATTGCGGCGTATTTGCTCGCTGAAAACGGGACGGTACTCAAAATCTCCGTGCCGCTGACCTATCGCAGCAGCGGCTTCGGCATTGCGCTTGGCACGGAATCTCCCGCCACGTCACAATTTCTCCCGTTTGGCGACACGCCCACGCTCTCGTCGGGCAGGCCCACAAAAGACAGCTTACCTCTGCCTGGAGGCAAACGTCTGGCGCTTGGGGTGACGGAGGATTTGGTGAACTTCCCCCCGAATACTTTGGCGGGAATCCTCCTCTCGGCAAGAAGGGTGGATGGCACTTATCTCAGACAGAACCAGCTATTGGAGAAGCAGGCAGCCGGAAGGCTGCCCCGGCCTTACTATTTCGTCAACCTTCCCATCAAAGTGCCTGACGATGCGGATCAATGGGAACTGAAGCTGGTGTTTTTTCCGCCCGGCAAAGACCCGCTCGTTTCAAAACCGCTGCTGCTGAACATAGACCGTGTGCGCATCGTGCCGAACGATTTCACGCCTGTCCGCAGGACTACTTTGGAGCGCGGCGACAAGCCCAAAACCTTCCGCTACAAGCTTGAATACAACGTCAACCGTCCTGGCGTGAGCAGATTGTTCGTCGAAATCACTTACAACGCGGTCCTTCCACCCGCTCCCACCAAATTGCTTGAACTGAAGGCGGGCGACCACAGCCCGGCGAATCCGTCCTTCAGAGAATTTGACGTATCCATTCCTACCAATACCGAGGTGAAATCATTGACTGTGAGTTTTTTTCTGGAGCCAGACCTGAAAGACAGTCTCCGCGCTTTCTCTGGTGAGAGTATCACATACAGCAACCTTTCCGAGGTAAAGCAAATCTCCGGGGGCGCCACGACAGTTCAGAGCAATCAGGGCGTCACCATGAATGGCGTGCAAAACCTTGCGGATCGCACATTCACACTGACGCGCCATGCCGCCCAGTTCAAAGGCGCTCTCGACACGTCCAGGCTGTCGCTGACCGAAGCTGAAACAACGGCTGACGACGCGCCCCATTTCGCATTGCGCTACCCGGAAGCCGCCTCGCTGTTGCGCGATTTCATCGGCGTCAATGCTTACTGGGAATTCAATCCGCCCATCCCCGCCGACGGCAGCTTCGCCGCTGACCTGACGTTCAGCTATGACGCCGGAATGCTGCCCGACGATCCGAACTTCAGTGAAGCCGCGCTCAAGGTCGTCTCTTTCGATTCCGACACCGGGCAACTGGTCAGCTATCCGACTGCGGTCAACCTGGCCGCGAAGACCGCCACGGCGCGCGTCAACTCCCTCGCGCGCTATTACACGCTCGGCGTCTTCGGCCCATTTGCGCAACGCAGCCTGAATTTCCCCGTGCTGCAAAGCAGCGACGATCTCACTACGCGCTTCAACCTGGTGAATGTGGGCACGGCGGACGCGGCGCTGAGCTTGCGCGCCTACGATGACGCGGGCGCGGATTTGCAGGCGCCCGGCCTGGTCAATCCGCTGCCCGCCACACTGCGCGCCGTGCGGCTGTTGACAGGTTCGGTCAGCGAGTTGTTCAAATCCACCGCGCCGCTCGCCGGCTGGGTGCAAACGCGCGCCAATCGCAACTTCGTCGCCGGGTATGAAATGCTCGGCAGCGGCAGCCGGCTCGACGGCCTCAACGCGCCGAGCGGTTACGACAGCGCGCTCATCCTGCCCGAAGCCGTCTGGGACGCGACGCAAACGACCGAAGTGCATCTCGCCAACGCCACCAATTTCTCAGGCGTAGTCACGCTCGAATTGCACGACGCCACCGGACGACTGGCGCAGACGGCCGAAGTCACGCTCGCCCCCAAAGCCCGCTTCGCCGGGCGGCTGCAGGACATCTTCCAGGATCTCGCGCAGCCTTTCACCGGCTACCTGCTGATCCTGAGCGAGCGCGATCTGGCGGCGGCGGCGGTGCAAGTGTTGGAGAAAGAAATCACGGCACTCAACGCCCAGCCGCTCAACAGCGGCGCGACGAAACTTTTCGCGCCCCACTTGCCGCTGGGCGGCCCGATTACGGCGCGGCTCACAGTGGTGAATCCGACGGGACAACCCGCCAGCCTGACGCTGCGGCTGGTAAACGAGCCGGGGGCGCCCACGACCGCGCCCGTCAATCTCACGCTGGGCGCGGGCCAGCAACTCCAGCGCAACTTCAGCCAGCTTTTCACTCCTGACTCGTCGCCGCTGAGCCGTTCCACGCTCGTGGTTCAAAGTGACGTGGCAGGGCTGGCGGGCAATGTGACGCTGCTGAATCCATCTGCCGCTATCCCTTTCCGCGCGGCGTTGCCGCTGGAAAGTGCGCCCGCCAACCTCCTGGTCTTCGCGCATCTCAATACCTCGGTCGGGTTTTTCACGGAACTGGGCATCTTCAATCCGTCGGCGCAACCGGCGCGCGTGACGCTCGCCTGCTTCAAACCGGACGGCACTGCGTTGGGGCAAACCAGCGTCAACGTACCGGCGGGCACGGTCTTCGGCGACTTCCTGGACAGCCTCGTGGGCGGCGCGCTCGGGCAAGTCGCAGGCTACTTCACGCTCAGTTCAGATCAACCCATCGTGGCGGGCGCAAGCTTCGGGACAGATGATGGCCAGATGCTCGCCGCGCTTCCGGGACAGGCTTTCGACCCGGCCGCGTTCACGCGCTCGGCGGTGACGGTTCTGGCGGCAAGTTATAAAGCCGACATCGCGCCCGAAGCCATCGTCGCCGCGTTCGGCAGCGGGCTGGCGACGAAAGTGGAAGTGGCCGCCGCCGTGCCGCTGCCGACGACGCTGGCGGGCACGACGGTCCGGGTCAGAGACAGCGCCGGAATCGAACGGCTGGCGCCGTTGTTTTTCGTCTCGGGCGGGCAGGTCAATTACCAGATCCCGCCGGGGACAGCGATCGGAACCGCGACGGTGACGATCACGAGTGGCGATGGAACTGTCTCGACCGGGGCGATGCAGATTAACGCGGTGGCTCCGGGATTATTCACCGCCGACTCAAGTGGAGGGGGCGTGGCTGCCGCCTATGCGGTGCGCGTCAAGCCCGGAGGCGCGCAGATTCTTGAGCAGGTCTACCGGTATGACTCGACGCTCAATCCGCCCCGCTTTGTGGCTGTCCCGCTTGATCCCGGTCCGTCCGGGGAGATAGTGGTGCTGGTGTTGTACGGGACCGGGATTCGCTTCCGCAGTGGTCTCGGGGCGGTGACGGCGATGATCGGCGGGGTGAGTACTCAGGTGGATTACGCGGGGCCGGCGCCGGGGTTTGTGGGACTGGATCAGCTCAACCTGATCGTGCCGCGCTCTCTGGCCGGGCGCGGCGAAGTGGACGTGGTCGTGACCGTTGATGGAAAGGTCGCCAACACGGTCAGGGTGAATATCAGATAGCTGCCGGGCAGATTCGGCAAGTCGGCATCTACAGTTATTGAAGCCCGCAGAAGTATGATCGGCAAAACTGAGAGCGGCCGTTGCGTAAAACCTATGAGGATTTACCTGACCATTGTCACCGACCCTGATCAGGGGATGGCCGGTCAGTTATTCTGCACCGGCTCTTCACCCGGCAATTCCGCAGGAATCGGAGTGATCAGGTGAGCATTGAGCATGATCTGCCCGTTCAGTTTTTCCACGCGCCCGTAAACTGATGCCCGGCGGACGGGGCTCAGCAGCAGCGCGCGGCGTTGCGCCTTCGGCAATCCGGCGATGGAAACCGTCAGCGCCTTTTTCGTGCGGGCGTCATACAGGGTGATCCGCTGTCTGACATCAACCGCCACGATTTCTGCGGTCACATTCACGAGTTTGTCCTGATATTCCGCAATCCGATCGGTGCAGTCTGCTAGTTCCGTTTTCAGATAAGCGGAGCGGTCGTCCGTATGCCGGGCCTTTTCACGGGCCGCCAGGCGAGAGTCTGTAAATTTGCGAGACGTCTGCGCCGGCGTTAGTGCCGCCAGCGCGCAGAGAGATAAGAGTAAGCAGACGATTTTCATAGTTCTCATAATCAGAATTAAAAGGGATGTTCTATAAACCAGGATTTATTGCTGCCGCGTGCGGGCAGCGACAAACAAAGCCGCGATACTGGGTCACAATGTTTGCAAAACTGTGATCAGAATGTGGCAGTGGTCGGATTAATGGAGCCGCTGCGGCCCCGGAAAGGAAGTCCGGAGGTGTCAACGACGGGTTGAAAACTCTGCCGCCTTGTTTCTTCTGACTACTTCTTCACCTCAATGTTGTTGCTCGACAGCGTCGTTGATAACACGCGCTGAAGTTCGGCGACGGCCTTGGTGTAATCGGTCAGCGCTTTGACTTCGCGCCCGCGCGCCGCGATCAGCGCGTTCTGGCGGTCGAGTACCAGGAAGTTGGTGGACTGCCCGGCGTCGAATTTGCGCTGCTCGCTCTGATACTGAAGGTCGGCGTTGATCCGCGAATTCTTTGCGGCTTCGACGCGGCGCACGGCCGTTTCGACGGCTTGGAGCGCGTTGCGCACTTCGACTTCGATGGCCTGCACCGTGCGCTGCTTCTGCACGTCAATCTGCCGGCCCTCGGCCAGCGAGCGTCCGAGCTGCGCGAGCGCGGTCCGGTTGCGCAGCGGCAGGCTGATATTCACGCCGAAACGCCACGCGCGGAAATCGTTCCTGAAGAGGTTCGAGAGGCTCTGCCCGTAGCCGCCGACTAAAATGTCGGGGACGCCGGTTGTTGTTCCCCCCGTAGGGATCAGCGGCAGCCCCGCGAGTTTTGAAAGCTCATTGAGGCGATCAAACAGGAGCGAAAACGAACTCACCGTATTCCGCTCAGTCCCCGCCAGCCCGACCGTGCCGTACGTGCCGACGAAATCAATCTGCGGTTTCGTCTGGTCGCGGAGGTAATCAACGTCGGCCTTGTTGATTTCGCTGCGCAAATTGAACTGCTCCATCTCCGGCCTGTTCTGCAGCGCCAGTCTGGTCGCGTCTTCGAGCGGCAGCCGCTCGCTCGCGGAGACTTCCGGCTGCTCGACCGGCTCATAAATTGCCTCCCACTGGTCGGCCTGATTCGGCTGCAGCACCATGGCCTTGAGCGCGTTCTCGGCACGCTGCACGGCGTCGGTGGCCGCCTCGGCTTCGTCCGTACGCCGCTCGACTTCGACGCGAGCCGAGATGACGTCACTCGGCGCGAGCGTCCCGGCCTCGACCAGCCGCTGGTTGTGTTCGAGCTGCGTGCGCGCCAGTTCGACCGACTCGCGTTTGATCTCGCGGTCGCGGCGGGCGAAGACCAGATCCCAGTACGCGCGCTGCACCTGCGAGATGATGTCAATCGCCTTCTGGCGGAACTGGCTGTCGGAAAGGTCGAGCCGCTTTTTCGCGATGCGAATCTGCCGGCGGGCGAGATCGTTCGTCCGGTTGCGCCAGAGCGGCTGGATGTAGGTCAGCGTCAGCCCGGTTGCGTATTGCGGGTTCAGCGAGTTGAAAGTATTCCCCGTGGTCGAGCGGTTGTTATCGAAGACCGCCTGATAGCTCCCCCCCTGCCACGGCGTCTTCTGGGTGAGCGTCGTCGTGCTGACCAGGCTGTCGGTTTTGAGTCGCCCGTTCTCGCCGCCGGCCAGCGACGAGGCGACCGGCGTGATGCGGCGGTCGTAGTAAAAATTCGAGCTGAGGTTCGGGTCGTATGCCCCCCGGGCCGCGCGCAGGTCGAATTCATTGAGCTGCACGTTGATCCGCTCGACTTCGAGGTCGTGGTTGTGTTCAAGCGCCATCGTGATCGCGTCGCGCAGGGTCAGCGGGACGCGTCTGGCCGAATTGACGCCGACGCGGGTTTCGGCCTGCGCGTTCGGCTGAGTTGTCTGTGTGGCGTTTTGTGCGAATGCTGACGAACCAGCCAGCAGCACGATCAACAACGAACCAGTCATCAGTGACCCGGACAAATTCATAATCATCTCCCCTGCTTTCGGTCTGCCTGATCAGCAGCTCACTGCCGACCCGCATTCTGCCTCTCAATCATCCGCTGCGGATAAAGTTTCGGCGGCGCCGTCGTGGGGCCGAAGGTCATCATGCCGAGGCACAGCTCGGAAACGAGTAATCCCATGTTGCCCAGTCTGGGGTGTCTCATCGGTTGTTTCCCCGGCAAATCATCCACGAAGGGACACGAAGAATCACGAAGGTTTTCTCGCTCTTACTCTCGTGCGGCTTCGTGCCCCTTCGTGGATTGTTTCCCTGGATCAGCCCTGACGCATTTATCCGAACAACCCAAGGAACGACGAAGTCGCCGTTGCCGCTTTCTGCCTCAGCCATTCGCTGGTCCCAGCCAGCCACTCTTTCATCCGCCCCCAGATCGTCGCGTTGATCAGGTCGTCAAAGAGCGAGTAAGCCACCGGCGTGACGAGCAGCGTCAGCAGCAGGCACAGGCTCTGGCCGCCGATGACCACGACCGACGTGGAGCGGTTGATCCCGGCGCCCGACCCTTTGCTGATCGCGAGCGGGGCAATCCCTGCGACAAACGCGATCGTCGTCATGAGGATCGGTCGCAGGCGGTCGCGGCTCGCCTGAATGAGCGCCTCGTGGCGCTCCATGCCTTTTTTGATCAGGCCGTTGGTGTGATCAATCTGGAGGATCGAATTCTTCTTGACCATGCCGAACAGCACGAGCAGCCCGAGCAGCGTGAACATATTCATTGACTGCTGCGCGACGATCAGCGAAACGAGCGCGAAAGGCAGGCTCAGGGGCAGCGCGAGCAGCACCGTGATCGGGTGCAGGAACGATTCGAACTGCGCCGCCAGCACGATGTACATAAAAATGAATGAGAGCAGGAACGCGAGCATAAACCCGCGCGCCGTGCGCACCAGCTCCTTGACGCTGCCCGCAGGGGCGAGGACGTAGGCCGGCGGCAGTTTCATCTCCTGCATCTCTTTCGTCAGCCGCGCCGTGATGGCGCTCTGCGGCACGCCCGGTCTCAGGTTGGCGGTGACGAGTACCTGACGCTGGCGCGCGACGCGCTCGATCTGCGTCGGGCCGCTCGCCTCTTCGAGCTTCACCACGCTGTCGAGTCCGACGCCGCCCAGGCGCGTCGAAGGCACGTTGAGCTGGTTGATGCCGGCCGCCCCGGTGCGGAAGTTTTCCGAGGCGCGCACATGCACTTCGTACTGCTCGCCGCCCTCGTTGTAAGTCGAGACCTGATCGCCGCCGACGAGCAGGCGCAGGGATTGCGCGACGTCAGAAATGCTGACGCCGAGGTCTGACGCCTTGGCGCGGTCAATCCGCGCGCGCAGCTCCGGCTTGCCGACGATCAGCGAAGTGTCGGCGTCCACGATGCCGGGCAGCGCCTTCAGGCGTCTCAACAGCTCCTGCGAATACTCGTTGAGCTTGTCGAGGTCGGGGCCGCGCAGCTGGTAGGCGATGTCGGTGTTCTGCCGCCCGCCGCCGCTGATGGCCGCGACGACCTGCACCGAGGAGCGCAGGTCGGGGTATTTCGCGAGGACGCGGTCGCGCGTCATCGTCATGACGTCGAACTGGGTCAGCGTGCGCTCCTCGATCGGCGCGATGCGGACGTAAATCTTCGCCTCGTTCGTCAGCCGCTGCAGGCTGTCGCCGATGGTCGTGAGCGTGTATTTGACGTGCGGCAACGCGCGGATGCCGGCCGCCACCTTCGCCGCGATGTCCCGCGTCGCCTGCACCGAAGTCCCTTCGGGGGCGCGGAACGCGACTTCGTATTCGCTCTGGTCGTCCTTCGGGAAGAAGTCCTTGCCCACTTTCATAAAGAGCGGCACGGTCGAGATGAAGACCAGGATCGCCACGACTACAACGACCACGCGGTGGTGCAGTGAGAGCGTGAGCAGCCGCGTGTACCCGCGGTCGAGCATCCGGAAAAACCATGACTCCTTCGACGAATGCGCGCCCGCGGTCGAGTCCGAACTCAGATCCCACGGGTCTGTGGCTTTCCGCTTCAGTTTGCTGAACATCCGCGACGAGAGCATCGGCGTGAGCGTGAAGCTGACGACGAGCGAGACCATGATCGCGAACGCCATCGTCAGCGCCACGCTCTTGAAGAAGCGCCCCGGGATGCTCTGCATGAAGGCGACCGGCAGGAAGATCACGACGAGCGAGAGCGTCGTCGCCATGACCGCCAGCCCGATCTCGCGCGTCCCCTCGATGGCCGCCTCGAACGGGCGGTAGCCTTTCTCCTCGATGTAGCGGAAGACGTTTTCCAGCACCACGATCGCGTCGTCAATGACGATGCCCACGGAAAGCGTCAGCCCCAGCATTGACGGGCCGTTCAGCGTGATCCCGAAATATTCCATGACCGCGAAGGTCGAGATGATCGAAGTCGGGATCGCGATCGCCGAGATGATCGTCGCGCGCAGGTTGCGCATAAAGAGCAGCACGACTATCGAGGCCAGTATTGACCCAAGGATCAGATGCTCCTTGATCGTATGAAATGAGGCGAGGATGAATTCGGACTGGTCGCGGACGACTTCGAGCGAGTAGCCGGCGGGGAGCGCCTTCTTCACGTCATTGAGCCGCTCATTGATCGCGTTGATCACGTCAACCGTGTTGGTGCCCGACTGGCGGCGGATGTTGAGCAGCAGGGCCGGCTTCTCGTTGAGCAGCCCGGCGGTCTCTTCCTCCTCGACGCCGTCCTCGGTGTAGCCGATGTCGGAGATTTTGATCGGGTAGCCGTTGCGGTTCGAGACGACGATCTGGTTGAACTCTTCCGGGCTTTGCAGCCGCCCGAGCGTACGCAGCGTGAGCGTGCGCGCGCCCTCTTCGACGCGACCGCCGGGGACTTCCAGATTCTGGGCCTGCAAGGACCGCGACACGTCCGAGACGGTCAGGTTGTAAGCGCGCAGCTTGTTGCCGTCCAGGTTGACGTTGATCTGGCGCTTGCGCCCGCCGATGATCAGCACCTGGCCGACGCCGTTGACCGACTCGATCTGGCGGCGCAGCACCTTGTCGGCGTACTCCGACATCTCGCGCACCGAGCGGTTCGACGCGACCGAGAGCGTCATGATCGGCGAGGCGTCGGGGTCGAGTTTCTCGACCGTCGGCAGGTCAATGTTTTTCGGCAGCAGCGGGATGATCGTGCTGATCTTGTCGCGCACGTCCTGCGCGGCGCTGTCGAGGTTGCGTTCCAGCTCGAAGGTGACGAAGACCAGCGAGACGCCTTCGGACGAAGTCGAGCGCAGCTCCTCGATCCCGCTGATCGTGTTGACGCCCTGCTCGATCTTGTCAGTGATTTCAGTCTCGACTTCCGCCGGGGCCGCGCCGGGCAGCCGCGTCGTGATCGTGACGACCGGGAATTCGACGCGCGGGAAGCGCTCAATCGTCAGCCGGCTGTACGAGAAGAGGCCCAGCACCACGAGCGTCATAATCAGCATCGTGGCGAAGACCGGACGGCGGACACAAATCTCAGCTAATTTCTGCATAACTCAACCCCAACCCGGGAGCGCACGCGGGGGCGCGTGCCGGTTTTGCGAATGCTCTCAATCACCCTGCTCAGGCCATCGCCGGGAGGCAGGCACGCGCCCCCGCGTGCCTGCCTCCCGGCGAGTCAGCGGCCACTCACAACCAGACTGTCCTGCTGCAGCTTGTCAGTATTGCTGATCGCCACCTTCTCGCCCTCTTTGACGCCTTCAGTGATTTCAATCAGGCTGCCGTCATTCACGCCCGTTTTCACCAGGCGCTCGACCGCCTTGCCGTTTTCGATCACGAAGACTTTGGTGAGTCCGGCGATCCTGACGACGGCGCTCTGCGGGACCATGACGCCCGTGCCGTGCCGCTCGGTGATCAGTTCCGACCTCGCGAACATGCCGGGGCGCAGCAGGTTGTTCGGGTTGGCGACTTCGGCTTCGACGGTCAGCGCGCGCGTCTTTTCGTCGAGCGACGGGCCAATGCGCACGATTCTGCCAGTGAAGGTGCGATCCGGAAGCGCTTCGGTTTTGAGCGTCATCGTCTGCCCGACGCGCACGGCGGCGGCTGACGCTTCGGGGATGTCGGCGCGCAGCCTGAGCGGGTTGACCCGCACGAGCGTGACGATCTTGTTGCCGACCGCGACGTAAGCGCCGCGCGCGACATGCTTTTCCTTGACCGCGCCGCTGATGGGCGAACGGACGACCGTATCGGTGAGCGATTTGCGCGCCAGATTGATCGCGGCGCGCTGCTGTTCGACCACCGCCAGCTGCTGATTGACCGCATCAACCGCCGCCTGGTAACGCGCCCGCGCGGCGTTGTAGTTGGTGACGGCCAGATCGTAGGCCGAGCGCGAGATGTCGCCCTTTTCGATGAGGGCGGTCGAGCGGTCCAGATCCATCTTCGTCCAGTCAACCTGAGTCTTCGCCACGCGGACGTCGGAGGCCCGGTCGGGATCGAACTTTTCGCCGTCCTTCATCCCCAGCCGCGCGAGCGTCTGTTTGAGCGTGGCCTCGGCCTGTTCGAGCCTGAGCTGGGCGTCGCGGTTGTCAATCTGCGCGATGACCTGACCCTGTTGCACGTAGCTGCCGAAATCCACGTTCAATTTGGCAATCTCGCCGGCGATCTGTGAGGAGACGACCACTTCTTCGTCAGCCGCGAGCGAGCCGACCACCTCGATGCCGCGCGGCATTTCGCGCGAAATCGCGGCGGCGGTCGTCACTTCGACCGGCTGTGGTTTTGCGGCCTCGGCAGTAGTAGCTGAGCCGGATGCACTGGCCGCAGCTTTTGCCTCCTTTGCGTTCCGCCGCCCGCCGAAGAGGAAGAGACCGACCGCGACGAGCGCCACCACCACGAAGAGCAGCAGCGCGATCCGGCCCGCCCGCGGCGACGACCTGCGTTCGTTGATCCCGGTCGTCTCCGGGCGGGAAGGTTGGGTGTTTCTGAGGTCGTCGGCTTCGATTAGTGTGCTTCGATCTTTCATGGTTTCAGGCCACCTGAATGTCAGTCAGTGATGTTGTTCTGCCGGTGATTCAACCAAGCCGCTTTCTCAGCGCGCGGCGAAAACCACGGCTGCTTCCCCGGAGGTTGGTGAGGCTGCCGAGAAAAAGGTCGGTGAAGCGTTCCGCCGCCTGGCGGTTCGAGATGCGGAGTTCGTTGGCGGGATGGTCACGTCCATAAAGCTTGTTGGTCTGCGCGTGGTAAATTACCATGCCGAAAAAGGCGCGCGTGGCCGTCAGCGGGTCAACCCTGCGGAACGCGCCGTCCGCCACCCGCTTCCTGATGTACTCGGCCATGCGGCGATGATGTCGTGAAACCTGATTACGAAAAAAGATGTCCGAGAGTTCGTGCCCTTCGAGCGCGCTGTAAAAAAGCAGCCGCATGAACGCATCGTCGTGTTCGTGCTTTTCGAGGATGTGAAAAGCGATGGTCTCGAACACCCGGCGGTCGTCGCCGCGCCGCATCGCCTCCTCGACCTCGACCTCCAGACTCTGCAACTCCTCGGTGCAGGCCTTCTGGTCAATGATCGCCGAATAGAGGTCGTGCTTGGTCGCGAAGTGGCGGAAGATGATTGCCTCATTCACGCCCGCCGCCAGCGCGATCTCCCGGGTCGTCGTGCCGCGGAAGCCGCGCTGTGAGAAGAGCTGGATCGCCACGTCAATGATCTGCTGGCGCCGGTCCTCGCCCGACATGCGCGTGGCGGGCCTGATCTGTTCCTGTCTGGTTGCCATAGTTGATGTTGCCCGGACTCCTGTTCCGGTGTTTCCCGCCGGGACTGTTCCGGCGGTCATCGGGGAAGTGGAACGTCCGCCGGGTCGTTTGTAAGTAAGTGCCTACTTACCACAGGGCGCGGGCCGGACGCAAGGGGACTTGTAAGTAGTCACTTACCAGAGGGGGGGGCGCGGGCCCGTTTCCTGATGCGGAGCGAGGGGCCGACCGGCTTCACTTTACAGTGACTTAAGGCGTGGTTGCCGGCGCCCGATCCGGCAAAAAAATTGTTGCCTCTGCGGATTCGTCCGGCATAAAATCCGGCCCGTTGATGCCCGAGTCCGTCGAGTCTGAAACAGCCAGTAGTCGCTCTTCAGCCGGTTCACACAAGCCATCTTCCATTCCGGATCAGTCCCGCACTTGTGATCCGGAGAAAGGTCAGAACAAATGAAAGTCTCCCGCACCCCAGCCCCACTGCTGATCTCCCTGTTTATCGCCTTCGTGGCCGCCGTGCCGGCGCTCGCCGGTGATGACTGGAAGCCGATTGACCCGGCCCACCTGGCGATGAAAGCGCCGGTGGTCGAGAAGGACGCCGACGCCGAAGCCATCTTCTGGGAAGTGAGAATCTCCGTCGAGGACGCGGGGAGCGAATACCGCACGACGTTTTTCCATTACGTCCGGATCAAGGTCTTCACCGAGCGCGGCAAAGAGAAGCAGAGTACGATTGAACTGCCTTATCTGGACAAGTGGAGGATCAGCGACGTCGTCGGGCGGACGATCAAACCGGACGGCTCGATCGTCGAGCTGAAGAAGGATCAGGTCTTTGACCGCACGGCCATCAAATTCGGCGGGCGCAAGGTCAAGGTCAAATCCTTCGCCATGCCGGGCGTGGAGCCCGGCGCCATTATCGAATACAGGTGGCGCGAGGCCCGGCCCACGTCTTATTACACGGAATTGCAGTTCCAGCGCGAGGTCCCGGTGCAGAGCGTCAAATATTACATCAAGACGCTGAGCATTCCCAATCTGGGCCTGAAGGCGATGCCTTTTCACTGTCAGCCTTCGCCGCTCTACAAGGAGAAGGACGGGTATCAGAGTACCGGCATGGTGAACGTCCCGGCCTTCCGCGAAGAGCCGCGGATGCCGCCCGAGGATGAAGTGCGCATGTGGATGCTGCTCTATTATTCGAAGGCCGAGAAATACGAGCCGGAAAAGTTCTGGAGGGAGTACGGCAAAAAGCAGTATGACGAATACAAGTCGGCGATGAAGGTCAACGATGACGTGCGCAAGGCCGCGGCTGAGGCGGTCGGTGACGCGACCACGCCGGAGCAGAAGCTGGAAAGAATCCTCTTCTACTGCCGCACGAAGATCAAAAATATTCAGAGCGACGCGTCGGGCCTGACCGAAGCCGACATCAAAAAGATGAAGGAGAACCGGTCGCCCTCCGACACGCTCAAGCGCGGCTACGGCGACCTGAAGAACATTGACATGCTCTTTGCCGCGATGGCCGCCGCCAGCGGGCTGGAAGCGCGACCGGTGCGACTGGGTGATCGCGGCTCTTCGTTTTTTGACCGGAGTTTCCCGGACGAATACTTCATGCGGTACTCGGTGATCGCCGTGAAGGTCGGCAGCGACTGGAAGTTCTTCGACCCGTCGAGTACCTACACGCCTTACGGCATGCTGCGCTGGGGGCAGGAAGGCATCCCGGCGCTGGTCACGGATTCAAAGGAGCCGGCTTTTGTGGACACGCCGCTCTCGCCGCCGGAGAGGTCGGTCGAAAAGACGATCGGTAAATTCAAGCTCAGTGAGGATGGCACGCTCGAAGGCGATGCGCAGATCGAGCTGACCGGGCACCTCGGCGAGCGCGCCAAGGATGACAACGACGACGACTCGCCGCAGAAGCGCGAAGAGACTTTGCGCAATATCATCAAAAAACGGATGAGTACGGCGGAAGTCTCCAACATCCGCATCGAGAATGTCACCGACCCGATCAAGCCGTTCATTTACGCTTTTCACGTCAAGGTCCCGGGTTATGCCACGCGCACGGGCAAACGCCTGTTCGTCCAGCCCGCGTTCTTCCAGTTCGGCGAAGGGCCGCTCTTCCCGACGACCGAGCGCAAACACGCGGTCTATTTCGAATACGCGTGGCTCGAAGACAGCGTCGTCAACATCGAAATGCCCGAAGGCTTCGCGCTCGACAACGCCGAGGCGCCGGAATCCTTCAACGCCAACGACATCGTCAAATGCGAAGTCAAACTGGGGATCGGGACGGACAAGAAGTCGCTGGTTTACACCCGCCGTCTGAAGGTGAATGGCATGCTCTTCCCGGTCACCAGCTATCCGACGCTCAAGCAGGTCTTCGATTTCCTGCACAAGCAGGATAATCACGCCGTCACGCTCAAACTCACCGCTGCGGCTTCTTCAAACTGAAAAGTTCAGAACCCAGGGAGGGACTCATGCTGCGAAAGATAATTTCTCATACTCCGGCTCTGATACTGCTGGTTCTGATCTGCCTTGTTACGGCCCGGGCCGGTGACGACGTGCCGGCCTGGTTGCGTCAGGCCGCGGCGAACAACCCCACCGTCACTGACAAGGATGCCAAAGCCGTCGTCCTGCACGATGAAACCAGAGTCACGGTCGGGGACGACGGGCGCGTGATGACGGTGACGACTCAGGCCGTGCGGATCCTCTCGCGCGAAGGGCGCGGGGAGGCGGTGGCGGCGACGGTTTACAACACCGAAACCGAAAAGGTGAAGGAGATGCAGGCCTGGATGATCCGCCCGTCAGGCCAGGTCATCAAATACGGCAAGGACAGGATGGTGGATGCCATCGCCAGCGACGATGACATTTACGATGAGGCGCGGCGCCGCGTGATTTCGGGCAGGGACGACGCGGAGCCGGGCTCGGTCTTCGGCTTTGAGATCGTCCAGGAGACTAAGGAAGTCTTCTCGCAGTTCGACTGGGCTTTCGGCGGCGATCAGCCGGTCGTGGCCTCGCGCATCAGCGTGACCGTCCCCGCGGGCTGGCGTGCCGAAGGGACAGTCTTCAACCACTCGAAGATCGAGCCGGCCGTCAGCGGTTCGACTTACACCTGGGAGGCGCGCGACCTCGAAGCCATCAGGCATGAACCGGCCAGCCCGAGCGGCGCGAATCTGGTAGCGCGCATCTCCGTCAGAGTCTTCCCGCCCGCGGGCAGGAGCGCGGGGATGCTGCGGACCTTCGAGACCTGGCCGGACGTCTCACGCTTCATCAGCGAACTCTCCGACCCGCAGGTTCAACTTGATGACGCGCTGGCCGGCAAAGCCCGTGAGCTGATCGCGGAGGCGAAGACGGAGTTCGAAAAAATCCAGGCCATCGGCCGTTACGCGCAAAACATCAAGTATGTCTCGATCCAGATCGGGGTCGGGCGCGGCGGCGGCATTCGCCCTCACTCGTCGCTCGAGGTCTTCAGGAAGTCTTACGGCGACTGCAAGGACAAAGCCAACCTGATGCGCGCCATGCTCAGGGCCGTCGGGATTACGGCGTATCCGGTCGGCATTTATTCCGGCGATCCGACCTACGTGCGCGCCGAACTGCCTTCGCCCAATCAGTTCAACCACTGCATCATTGCCATCAAAGTCAGCGACGCCGTGCAGGTGCCGACGATCATCACGCACCCGAAGCTGGGGCGGCTGATGATCTTCGACCCGACGGATGTCTACACCCCGGTCGGCGATCTGCCCTGGTACCTGCAGGGAAGCCAGGCGCTGGTCGTGGCCGGTGCCGATGGCGACCTGTTGAAGATGCCGGTCACCCCGCCCGAAGCGAATCGGCTGGAACGCCAGTCCGAAGTCACGCTGACGCCTGAAGGCTCGATCACCGCCGTTGTTCATGAGCGCGCCGCCGGCCAGTCTGCTGCCGCCTTCCGGCACGAGTTCCGCCGCAAGTCGCAGCCCGATTACATGAAGATGATCGAACGCTGGGTGACGAGCGGCGCGACCGGCGCGAAGGTGATCAAGGTCGAACCGAGTGACAATAACGTGGAGGGAAAATTCGGACTCGATGTGGAATTCACTGTGCCGAACTATGCGCAATCCATGCGCGGGAAACTGCTCGTTTTCAAACCGGCGGTCGTCTTCCGCCGCGAGCAGGTGGTATTGATCGAGCCGAAGCGCAAATACCCGGTCGTGCTGAAATCGGAAGCCTACTCCGAGACGGTGCGGGTGAAATTGCCGGAGGGCTTCGAGGTGGATGAAATCCCCGACGCGACCAGGCTGGACGCGCCGTTCGGCAAATACAGCGCGAGCTGGGAAGTGAAGGAGGGATACCTGATCTTCACCCGCTCCTGCGTGATTCAGGCGACGACGATTCCGGCGGAGCAGTACCTGCTGGTGCGCGTCTTCTTCGACCGCATGCGCGGGGCTGAACTCGCCCCCGTGGTGCTGGCGAAGAAATAAAACCCGGAAAGACTGATCGGGAGTCGAAAGCGCGGCCGGGAGAACCGAGGAACTCTCCCGGCCGCGCTTTCGCTTTTATGGCCGGCCGGCGGACAGCTTGAAGACGGTGACTTCCGGCCTCGCGCAGAATCTGACCCGCGGGGCGTCGCCGCCTTCCATGCCGATCCCTCTGTTCACATAGAGCCAGGTCTCCCCCACGCGATGCAACCTTGATTCGTACTTCTTGCCGAAGCGCGAAAACGTGACGAGCGCCCCGTAAAAGGGCAGCGCCACCTGACCGCCATGCGTGTGCCCGGCGCAGTAGAGGTCAATTTTCCGCCGCGCGATCGCTTCGATCTCGTCGGGGTAGTGGTAGAGGAAAACAGAAAAGGCGCCGGCCGGGATGGCTTCGAGCGTTTCCGCGTTCTGGAATTCCCCACCCGCGGGCGCCCCCGTAATCCAGAGGCTCATCCCTGCCACGTCAACTTTCACGGCCTCGCCCTTCAGTTCGCGCGCGCCGGTCCCGCCGAACAGATCCATTTCAGACCAGAAATTCACGTCCCAGTTGCCCCTGACCGCGAAAGTCGGCGCAAGGCCCGCGAGCCGCGTCAGGCACCGCTTCAGGACGGGCAGGCCCGCGGGCGAGTTGATCGAATCGCCGGTGAAAACGATCAGGTCGGGTCGTTCGGCGGCAATCAGGTCAGGGAGTTTCTCTTCGAGCCGCACCTTCGGGTCGCAGTGCAGGTCGGAGATGTGAACGAGCCTGATCGGGCGCGACGCGCCCGCGAGCTTGGGGCTCACGAGGCCGACCCTGCTGACCTCGGGCCAGTAAGGTTCGACGAAGTACCCGTAAGCGAAGCACAGCGCGCCGGCCACCGCGACGCCGAATGCCAGGGCGCTCGTCAGCCACTCGCGGCGGCTGATCGGCTCCCGGCGCAGGAAGCGCCGGATGAGCAGTCTGACCACGACCCACGCCGCGACCGTGTAAACGATGGCGATGGCCAGGAGAAACAGGAGGACACGGATCAGTTCGGCAGTCTGCATACGGCCCGAGTCTTCATATCCGGGGCGCGAAAGTCAATTCTGGTTTCACCGATTTTTTCAACCCGGTCACCGCGATCCGGTTGCAGATGAGCCGACGATCCACATACAATCCGCGCCTGCATTATTCGTGGCGCGCGTCTGCGCGATCGCGCCACAACCCCATCAAACCAACACTGGCGTGGACAGGCGTGATTTACCGGATCGCGACTTGTTCTCCCGGGAGATGTATATGCATGGATTCGGTCTGAAGGTTTGCTGCGCGCTGGCCGGCATGCTCGTGCTGGCGGGTTCAGTCTCAGCGGGCAGTCGCGAAACCGGCTTCCTGAACCGCGCCGTGACTGTCGGGAAGGAAACTTATCGCTATCAGGTCTACGTCCCGGCGGACTGGGACAGGAAACAGAAGTGGCCGGTGATCCTCTTCCTGCACGGCGCGGGCGAGCGCGGCGATGACGGCCTGCAGCAGACCGACATCGGCATCGGCACGGCGATTCGCAAATACCAGAATCGCTTCCCGGCCGTCATCGTCATGCCGCAGTGCCGCAAGGATGTCTGGTGGCTCGACCCGAAGATGGAGGAGATGGCGATGAGAACGCTCGAGCTGAGCGTGAAGGAATTCAACGGCGACCCGCAGCGGCTCTACCTGACCGGGCTTTCGATGGGCGGTTATGGCACCTGGGCCGTCGCCCGCAACCATCCCGGAAAATTCGCCGCGTACGCTGTGATCTGCGGCGGGGTGAGGATCCCCGACCGGCTGCGCAGTTCGGCGAGCGGCGCGGCATTGCCCGACGAAGGGATTGACCTGTACGCGCTGACCGCGCAGAAGGTCGGCCGCACGCCGGTCTGGATTTTCCACGGCGACGCCGACCCGGTCGTGCCGGTCGAAGGCTCGCGGAAGATGAATGAGGCGCTAAAGGCCGTGGGCGGCGACGTGAGATACACCGAATACCCAGGCGTCAAACATGACTCGTGGGTGAAGGCCTATGCCGAGCCCGAGCTGATGAAGTGGCTGCTCGCGCAGAAGCTCGATGCCGCGAAAAAGAGGTAGCCGATGACGCCAATGACCAGCAAAGTGATTCCGACGATCCGCCGCGCCACGGTGGCCGACGCGGCGATGCTCACTCGACTCGGCGAGCGGACGTTCCTTGGCGCCTTCACGGGCATCTGCTCGCCGGAAGACATGCAGCTTTATCTGGACTCGGCCTTCACCGTCGCGCAACTGGCGCGCGAACTCGCCGACCCGCGCGCCGTCTTTCTCGTCGCCGAAATTGAGAGTGAGCCGGCGGGCTATGCGAAGCTGATGGCGGGCAGCGCGCCGGAGTGTGTGACGGGCGCCGACCCGATTGAACTGGAGCGGTTGTACGCGGACCAGAAATGGCTCGGCCACGGCGTCGGCCCGGCTCTGATGCAGGCGTGTCTGGACTGCGCCAGTCAGGCCGGGCATCGCTCGATGTTCCTGGGCGTCTGGGAAAACAACTTCCGCGCGCAGGCTTTCTACCGCAAGTGGGGATTCGCGAAGGTCGGCGACCACATTTTTATGATGGGCGCCGACGCGCAGACGGACTGGTGGATGGAGCGGACACTATGAACAATTCTCTCTGGCCCCTCCTGCTGACCATCGGCGGCGGAGTGATCTATCACCTCTCGTCAAAATCCGTCCCGAAGACGCTCGACCCGCTGCTCGCGATCATCGCCGCTTACCTGACGGCCCTCGTCGCCTGCCTCTCGGCACTGCTCCTTTTCCCGGTCAGGGATTCCGTCGCGGATTCGGTGAGAGGGATCAACTGGGCCGTGCCGGGCATCGGCATCGGCGCGGCGGCGATTGAGTTCGGCTTCCTGCTCTCTTACCGCGCGGGCTGGCAGCTCAACGTGACTTCGATCATCGTCACCGTCGCGGTCGCCGTGGTGCTGATCCCGGTCGGCTTCGCTTTTCTCAAAGAGCGATTGTCAGGGTGGAATGTGCTGGGGATTGTTTTCTGCCTGGTGGGACTGGTGTTGATTTCAAGAAGGTAACTGCGCCGACTCTGCCCTGCTGGTTTGTCGCGGCGGACGTTTCCCGGTGATCCTTTCTGCGAGCAGGTCGAGGGCCAGAGGGTCATCAATGCCTCTGGGGAAACGGAGGGGTCGTAATTCCTCAAGAAATTTCAAGGCTTCAGGAAGCTGCCTGACTCCCGGCAAAAGGACAGGAATCACTTTGTCTCCTTTGAGGCTCACAACGTAGTTAATGTCTTCGGATGCCGAGGCGGTGACTTCGCGCTGACCGATAAAAACAGCGACATGGCTGCTCTTTGCAATTCCTTCATGATTTTTATCCCTCCATCTTTCCCCGAGGCGGAGTAGTTCTGTGTCAAACCAGACCTTGACGCTGCGAAGCCTTAATTGATCGGCCACCAATTCGATCTGCTTTAAGTCCGTCAGGTCGTAGTGCAGAAAAACATCAGCCTCATTTACGGTCACGCGGTCTTCGGCTGGAGGAGTACCTGCCACTGACCGCAGGCTGTCCGCTGGATTCTCAGCAGGTTGATCCCCATTTTCAGCTTTGTCAGATTTTTCAGATTGCCGGGCTGACAGTGTAGTCGCCGCATCAGGCTCGGTCGTTATTGCCACCGTTCGTGGAACCGGAGGAGACACTTGGAGCAGGCGGCGAATATTCAATCCGGTCAGATCGTACCTGTCCGCGTCTTCAGAACGCGTCCCGGGACTGACCGCGGTGCTTTCAATAAAGAGCCCTTTACCGAACAGGCGCATCAGGCCCTGACGTTCGCTCCATCGTTTTGCCAGCGGACCGGGGCTGGGCAGCCCGTCGGCTTTGGGAAAGGTCAACTGATTTCGATACCAGATTGTCGCATAGCTCTGAAGCTCATTCAGCATTGCCGGATTCTCGTCCAAGTCATCCAGCAGCAACGGCCATCGCAGACTGATGGCCACGAATTTACTCAGCTTCTCCAGCGTCAGCCGTTGTCCCAGCGGTTCATCGCCGATGATGTCGAACAAACCGGTTTCATTCGCAATCAGGGTGCGCAATCGGAACAGGTTGATGAATTGTTTGATGCGGCGCGGATTGTTATCCAGCGCGGGCGCGATCATCAGCGCGATGTTGCGAACACGATCCGAGTCCTTGCTGACGGTCAGCCTGATCGTTTCTCGTCGCTGGCGCTGCGCCTCGGTCAGTTGATTCGCCGCCGGCGTTTGTGCCGCTGGCAGATTCGCTGACGGTGGCACAGCGACCGGCGTTGGCGCTGCTTCTGTTCCTGTCGCGGGCTGACGACTGACCGGGGTTGGCGCTGGCTTCTGTCTCGGACCCATGCGGGCAATGCGTTGCCACGATCTGACAATCCAGCCATCAACTTTGGCGGCCTGGGCCGCAGGCTGGTTGATCCGGTCGAGGAATACTCCCAGATCGAGATTGTCCGGATACGGCATCAGGAAGGGAAGCTGAATGAATTTCTCGATGAAGGTGTAGCCGTATTCCAGCCCCTTCGTCGGATCGGCGGCGGGCTTGTCGCCGTTCGGATTCGTGACGGGCGCGGGCGCGAGGTAGGGCAACAGCTTTTCGTATTTCACGGCGAGGCCTGCGGCGACCTTTTCCCGATCGAGGCCGACGATGAAGATCAGTTGCGGTGAACCGGCAATCATCAGGTTGAGCGCCTGCATCAGGTCGGCGGCCTTCGGCACTTCGCAGCGGTCAAGATCGTCAATGAACACATAGACCTTGTTGCTGCCGGCGTAAGTCTGCACAATCCGGCTGAAGTCCTGATGAAACTGCTCGATAAAGGCGACGCGGCCCTGGTAATTCGGCGCGTTGAGGTGTTGCGAGAGATTGATCGCCAGCGGGTTGCCGAAGACGCTTTTGAGTCTGGACAGGAAATAGACTGCGAAGATGGTATAAGCCGTGATCCCGCCGGTTGTCAGCAGGACTTTGATGATCTCCTGTGGCCCTTTCTCCGCAACCAGAGTCTCCGCGAATGAGTGCTGGCTGCGAAAAACCTTCAGGGTGGCGAAAGTGATAAAGACGAAGACGGCCAGCGTCGCTGCTGACTGTAAAAGATCAAACCAGCCATCCTGCCATTTGAAGCGCAGCAGCCAGAGCTTAAGCCACGCCCACACGCGCCGCCGCCACGGCAACTGCCCCGACAGCTTGCGGATGAATTCGAGTGCGAAGGCTGCCCACAAAGCGTCTTCCTTGTCGTGCCACCACGCGTTGAATTGCACCGTCAGGATTCGCCCGTCGGGCGCTGATGTCTCCCGGCTGCGCAATTCCTTTTCGAGTTGCAGCATGAAGGATGACTTGCCGCTGCCCCATGCGCCTTCGATGGAAAGCGTCAGCGGAGGTTGCGTGAGCGGGTTGGTCAGGAAAGCCGCCATTGCCCGGACATAAGGGCCGAAACCGAGCAGGTCTTCAGCCGTGGGTTGATCGCCTGTGTGGGAGTCCAGAATGGATTCATCTAGGGGCTGATCCGCAGTCAGTTTTGCCGACTGGGCAGGACTTCCTGTGTCCGCAGTGGAGCTGGTTCCGTCAGAGGATGACTGACCTGTAGAGGCTGATCCCGACGGATCAGAAGACTCTCCTGACAGAGGTTCTTCCTCTTCTTCTTCCATGACTTGTTCTCCGAACTCTGCGCGTGGAACTCAATCTGCCGCGAATCTTAGCAGATCACCTGCTTCAGGATAAGCCTTCCTGAATCCATCGCGTTGCCCGGTTCGTAACGATCACTGTAACAACCGTTCACTGTCCGTCAGGAGGATGCGCATGAATACCCAATCATCACAGGCCAGGACACAATCCACGGTCACAGTCAGTCCGTCAGACAAGACTGCCGGGTCAAAGGGCAGACTCAGAAAAATCCTGCTCCCGGTGATTGTCCTGATCATAGCCATTTCCGCCTGGGCCGCATATGACCTGTTCGGCCCGCGCTCGACGAGCCTGCGACAGTTCGACCCGAACGAGGTCGCGCGGCTCGAAACGGCGATGTGGCGGTCGTATTACGACAAGCAGCGCCTCCTGCTCTTCCGCCAGCTCGCCGAGCTGATGCGCACGCAATACCGCCTGCCCTGGTTCAGGTCGAACGCCGTCGCGTATCAGGCCGCGAAGGCCGCGTTCGTTTTCAAGGACGGGCACGGGCGCGGCGATTACGAAAAGGCGCTGCCCGGTCTGGTGAAGTTTTATGGCGCAATCCACCGGGTCGGCGACGTGAATTTCGACGTTGACCGGGCGGCAAAGCTGGAGCTGGAGTGGTGGATCATTCACCGCGAGCGCAAAAGACATCCGCGCGAAGACCTCGACCGCGCACTCGCCGAACTGCCCGCGGAGATTTATCGCATCCCCGCAGGCCGCCTGATGGAACACGCCAGATTGCGGGCCGAAGCGATGCTGATCCGTGATGACAAGGCCGAGGCCGGCGGCGTTACTGAAGCAGACTGGAAGAGGATTGACGAACTGCTCCACGCCTCGTGGCAGTCGCTGTGGAAAGCAGTGAACTCGTGATCAGGAAAATAGAACACGGATCGGACGGATGCAACCGATCAGTATGGATTGGCCCGTAAGAATCCGCCGCATCCGTCCGATCAGTATTCCATTTCATTTTTTACTTTGCCGCGACCGTGGGCGTCGGTGATGGCACAGGTGCCGGCGGGGGCAACGGCTTACTCTCGCTCACCCCATTGCCTTCCTTCACGACATACAGCTGGTTCGCCGCGAGGTCGTTCAGTTTGTCCACCTTCCCGCTCGGCCATTCGATCTCAACCCGCGCGACTTTATCGCTGTGGTTCAACCCGAAAGTCAGCGGCAGTTCGCTCTGCGAGCAGTAACTGGAGCCGCTATGAACCACCTGCCACTGCTTCGACCCGTCGGGCAGGAAGACCGTGATCTTCGCGCCGATGCCGTCGCGGTTCGATTTGTCGCCGACGGCTTTGAACCTGACGAAGCGCGCCTGATTGCCGTTATCGTTGCGCAGCAGGTAAGCCGGGCCGCCGTTGGTCGTGACCAGAATGTCCAGGTCGCCGTCGTTGTCGAAATCGCCGTAAGCCGCGCCGCGGGCCACAATCGGTTTCTGGAAAGGCTTGCCGGCTTTGGCCGTCACTTCGGTGAATTTGCGGCCGCCCTCGTTGCGGAAGAGCTGCGGCTTCATCGCGTAGGTGATCTTCGGCTGCACCTTGTTGATGTCATCGGCGACGTGGCCGTTGGCCATAAAGAAATCGGGCCGGCCGTCGAGGTTATAGTCGAAGAAGAACACCCCGAAAGTGAGCGAGAGCATCGTCGCCTGGCCGACGCCGGATGACGGGGCCTCGTCGCTGAACAGACCCTTCCCCTGATTTCGGAAGACGGCCAGCATGTCGTTTGAGAAGTTGCCGACGATGATGCTCGGATTCCCCGAGCCGTCATAATCGGCCACGTCAGTGCCCATCCCGCCGCGCGCCCTGCCGTCCTCGCTCACGGCGACGCCCGCGGCCAGAGCCGATTCGGTGAACGTGCCCTTGCCGCCGTTGTTGTGCCAGAGCTTGTTCGGCTGCGTGTCGTTGGCGACGAAAATATCGGGCCACCCGTCCTTGTCGTAATCAACTATCGCCACGCCGAGCGATTTGCCATTGGGATCGAGCAGCCCCGCCTTTTCAGTCACGTCCACGAACCTGCCGCCCGTGTTGTGATAGAGCCGCGAACTCTGGCCCGGGTATTTCTCCGGCGTGCAGTAGCTCTTGTTGACGTTGTCGAGCGCGCAGAAGACATCCTTTTCCGGCGACCATTCGACATAGTTGCACAGGAACAGGTCGAGCTTCCCGTCCTTGTCGTAATCAAAGAACGCCGCCGACGAGGAGAAATAACCCGGCGAGGTCAAGCCCACTTTCGCCGTCACGTCAGTGAATTTGCCGTTGCCGCCGTTGCGGAAGAGCCGACTCTGTCCGAGCGCTGTGACGAAGATGTCAACAAAGCCATCGTTGTCGTAATCGCCGACGGCCACGCCCTGCCCGTACATCGGTTTGGCGAGCCCTGCCGCCGCAGTGACATCGGTGAAAGTGCCGTTCTGGTTATTGTGATAGAGCGCCATCACCGAACTGGTCTTCTTCGGCGCGTCGGCGAAGCCGGTCGAGTTGATGAGCAGAATGTCCTGCCAGCCGTCGTTGTCATAATCCAGAAACGCGCAGCCCGACCCGTTCGTTTCCGGCAGGTACTTTTTGCCGAACGCGCCGTTGTTGTGTTTGAAGCGGATGCCCGCCTGAGCGGTGACATCGGTGAAAGTTACCTCGGCGAATTTCGCCGGGAGCGGCGGCAGCCCGGCGGATGCGACTGGTGATGGTGACGCCGAGGCTTCCGATGTCGGGGTTGCGGTTGCTGTCTCGGAAGGTGGCGCCGGCGTGGCACCGGCAGCCCCGGCAGTTGAAGGAGATTTGTTCTGGCATGCGGCAGCGCAGAATGCTGCCGCAGTTAGAAAGATAAGTGCGAAACGAAGTGTGACTGGTTTCATAACTGGATTCAGGGTTGACGATTATTGATTCAGAGAAATATTGGCTGGCTTGATGTCAGTCGGAATGAACCGCCGGTCAATCAGCTCTTTCATGTCTATCGGCTTTTCCAGAATTCCTGCCTTCAGCGCCATGTCGTGAATCTGCTTCATCTCCTCATCGGTCGGGGTGAGCATGCGATAGCTCACACGATCCGGCGGCTGGGTCAGCACGTAGCGCACGACCTTTTCGTCCTGCCGGAAATACGGCGAGACGACTTTGGCGGCGTCGAGGCGGTGCGTTTCCGCCCACTCGCCGCTTTCGGCGATGCCGCGCACGAGGTCGCGCACCACTTCGGGGCGCTCCCTGATCAGCTTCTCGGTCGCCACCAGCACGCACGAAATGAAGTGCGGCCAGATGTCCTTGGCGTGATAAAGCACGCGGCCCGTGCCGTCGAGTTCGGCTTTGGCCGCGTGCGGCTCGCCGATGAAGTAAGCGTCAATCGCTTTCGCCGCGAGCGCGCCGGGCATGTCGGGCGGCGGCAGTTCGACGAAACGGATTTCGTCGGGTTTGACGCCCTGGTCTTCCATCAGCTTGTGGATGACCAGATTCTGGTTGCTGTACTTGCTCGGGATGGCGAACGTTTTGCCGCGAAGGTCGCGCAGGTCTTTGGCCGGGAGATCCTTGCGTACGATGACCGTCGAGCCGTCGCGGTGCCCGAGGTAGAGGATTTTGATCGGCACGCCCTGCTCGCGCAGCTTCATCGCCAGCGGCGCGATCATAAAGGTCGCCTCCAGCCGCCCGCTTTTGATTGATTCGACCACCGTCGGGAAGTCCGTGAATCGCTGCGACTCGAACCGAGTCGCCGTGCTGGTGCGGGTTGCGTAATCCGTCACCGGGCACGTCAGATGTCAGGTGACGGGCAGGAACCCGACGTTCAATCGTTCGCGCGCTTCCTCAGTCGTGGTTGATGTCCGATGTGAGCCGCCGCGCTGCCACGGCTTGAAGCGCAGCAGCCCAAGTATGGCAATGACCGCAACCACTCCGATGATCCAGCGCGCGGCTGAAGAACGAAACATGAGTTTTCTCCTCAGGAAATGGACATGATTAACAAGATTGACACGATAGATCGTTGCCCTCAATCCTGTTCATCTTGTCAATCCTGTCCGGGTTCATTGTCCCGGCAAGGCCGGGTTCGGAGTCGAACCGAAAAGAATGCCTGTGACGGCACCCTCAACGAGTTTGCAGCCCGCGGGAAGCACCGGCTCCCTGTACCGGCCCCGAAAATCCGCGCCGCTCCTTCTGAGTATCTCAGACCGATTGTTTCCCCGAACCCGCCGACACCGCCTCAGGATCGTGTTCGATCCCGAGTTCGGTCAGGACGCGGTGAATGGCGCCGACGACTTCGGGATGAGTCAGGTCGCGTGGCCGCGGCAAATCAATCGCCAGCTCGTAGCGAATCTGCGCGGGGCGTTCGGTCAGCACGACGACGCGGTCGGCGAGCTGCGCGGCCTCTTCGATGTCGTGCGTGACCAGCACGACCGTGCGCGGGCGCTCGTCGAGCATCCGCGCCAGCTCCTGCCGCATGCGCAGCCGCGTCAGGTAATCGAGCGATGAGAACGGCTCATCCATCAGCAGGATGTCCGATTCGCCCGCGAGCGCCCGCGCCAGTTCGACGCGCTGCCGCATGCCGCCCGAAAGCTGGTGCGGGTAATGATGCTCGAAACCTTCCAGCCGGATGAGCCGCAGCATTTCCCTGACCTGCCGCCAGCGCTCTTTATCATCCCGAACGTGGCGCAATCCGAGCGCGATGTTTTCGGTGACGGTCTTCCAGGGGAACAAGCCGTCCTGCTGATAGACCATGCGCACGCGGCCGTCGCGCGCAATGAGGCCGGATGACGGCTGGTCGTAACCCGACAGCAGATTGAGCAGCGTGGTTTTGCCGCAGCCCGACGGGCCGACGACGGCGACGAATTCGCCGCGCACAATTTCAAGCGAGATCGCGCGCAGCACCTCCACCGCCCCGAACGAGCGCGAGACTTTTTCCACTTGTAACGGTTTACTGCTCATAAACTGGTAGTCGGGAGGCTTCAGGAAGGATGAAGGCGGAGGGATGAGGGATGAAAGTCTCCCTCTGATTCATCCCTCATCCTTCTACCTCTCATACCCCCACCGCACGCTCGGAATCTTTGTCAGTTGCACGATCACGCGGTCGAGCGCGACGCCGATCACGCCGATCACGATCATCCCGGCGACGAGCAGGTCCATTCTCAACCCGTTGCGCGCGTCCCAGATCGCAAAGCCCAGGCCGTCGCGCCCGGCAATCATTTCAGCCGCGACCACGACGAGCCACGACAAGCCGGCGGTCACGCGCAGGGTCGTGATCACCTGCGGCATGATGGCGGGCAGCGTCACCTGCGTCAGCTTTTCGACCCCGCGCAACCCGTAATCCTGCGCCACGCGGAAGTAGACCGACGGAATGCCCGCGACTGCCGCCATCGTCGCCAGCACCACCGGAAAAAACGCGGCCATAAAAATCAGAAAGATCGCCGGCGGGTCGCCGATGCCGAACCACAAAATCGCGAACGGAATCCAGGCGAGGGGTGAGAGGTTGCGAAAGAAGTTGATGACCGGCAACAGAGACCTCCGCGCCAGCTCGCGCTGCCCGAGCCACAAGCCCACGGGAATGCCCGTCGCCACGGCCAGCGCAAACCCGGCGGTCACGCGGAAGAGCGACGCGATCAGGTCATTGAATAATCGCCCGCTGCGCAGCTCTTCGATAAAACCGCGCGCGACGGCGGGCGGCGCGGGGAAGACCGACTCGGGGAAGACGCGCAGGAGCGAAAGGGCAGACCAGACGGCGACGAGGGCGATGACAACTGCGAGCGGGAGGAGTTGTGTTTTTACGATTGACTGCTTTTCTGTCATTACGATTCGGGTGTCCGCAAGCCCGAGCGGTGAAGGGGGGCTTAAACAGCGGCCCTCCTTCACCGCTCGGGCTTGCGGACACATTCGCAATTCTCTCAGGCCGCGACAGCCTTCATTGTCTTCTGCGAATTTTGCTTCCGCGAGTTCCACCGGATTTCAATCAGGTTGGCAATCGGGCCGACAATCGTCAGCGCGTAATAGGGCGCGTGGATGTTTTCACCGAGCCGCAGGATCATCTCCACCGCCGCGACCAGGAAGGCGACGACGTACTGGCCCCGCTTCGACTGCACTGTCGTCTTCGGGTCGGTGATCATGAAGAAGATGAAGAGCTGATACATCGGCCCCGTAATCGGCGCGACTTCGGCCAGAAAGCCGTGGCCGGTGATCAGGCTGCGCACGAGCGCGAGCGCGATGAATGAACCGACGTATGTCGCCGTGATGTGAAACCGCTTCACGCGCCAGGTGATGAGCGCGCCGAGCGCCCAGACGACGAGCATCGGCCAGGCCGTGTTGCCCCACTGGATGCTCAGCGTCGAGACCGCTTCGGGAGCGAGCAGCAGGAGCGCGCAGATCGCGAAATTCGACGGGTTCCAGAGGTGCCGGCCCTTCCAGCGGATCACGTATTTCGACGTGATCGCGATGGCGCTGCACAGCGCGAACGGCCAGAACGCGGGCGAGCGGACGAGGATGCCGACGCTGATCCCCGAAATGTACGAGCTGGCCAGGTTCGGAAACTTCCCGTACACCAGCCGGCCCAGCGCGAGTTCGAGCAGCATCCCAGTGCCGATGGCGAGGAAGGTGCGCGACCAGCTTTCCAGGAATCCGTATGTGATCTGGCCGACGAGCAGGATCAAGGTGATGAACATCGGCGCGAGGTAGCGATTTTCGAGGCTGAAGAATCGCGCCAGTGCGGACGCGGGCTTGTCCGTCGCGGGCACAGCTCCGGCAGGTGAAGTTGATGCTGCTGTAACTTCGGGGGTCATACTGATTCCTTGAAAATGTCCGGCAAACTTTCCAGTGTGATAAATGCGTCACTGAAGGCAACTGGGAAAATGGGCGCAGGCCGGAATCCCTGCACTATGCCTCCCTGAGCTTGTTGATCTTATTAATCTCCGGCGTGCGGATAGTCTGTAGTTTACCTGATGGCCAGCGAATCTCAACACGGTCAACGTTCGGCGTTCTGCCCAGACCGAAATGCAGGCGGCGCTGGTTCTGCGCGCAGAAGCCGCTGCCGCCGGAGACTTCCTGCACCTGCTGCTGCCCATCCCAGAAGACGCGCACCTGAGCGCCGATGGCGCTGCGGTTGCTCTCGGTGCCTTCCAGCTCAAAATCAATCCACTTATTTTCCGGCGCGACTGTATTTTTATAAAGCAGCGCCGGGCCTTTCTGATTCGCCACGATCACATCGAGCCGGCCGCTGTTGCTGAAATCGGCGAGCGCGACCGAACGCCCGTCGTAAACGTCGGTGACGCCGACGACCTGCGCGATCTCCTTGAACTGGCCCGCGCCGTCGTTGAGCCAGACGCGCTTCTGCTGATAGCCCGACAAACTGCGGCCCGCCATCGGCGGCCAGTTCTTCGCGTCGGAAATAATCGCCTGGTTGCCGCCCGTCACTTTTGAGTAGTCGTACCAGTAATTCTTCTCCCTGTCGGCCGAGATGTAGCCGTTCGTCAGGTAAATATCCTGGAATCCGTCGTTGTTCAGGTCGCCGAACTGCGCGCCCCAGCTCCAGCCGCCGATTTCGACCCCGAGGTCGCGCGCGAGGTTGTCGAATTTCAGGTTGTCACCCGTTGTTCCCGCTTTCGGAACCCACAGGTTATTGCCCTGAATCAGCACGCCCTCTTCGGATATATTCGAGACGTAGATCGCAAAGCTGCCGCGATTGAGTACGTCGCCGATGGCCGCGGTCATCCCGCTCTTCGGCGCAAAGCCGATGCCTGTCTGCTTCCCAACCTCGCGAAACTTCTTTCCACCTTCGTTGAAGTATAGCTCCGACACGCCGTAGTCATTGGCGATGAAGAGGTCAGGGTAACCCGTGCCGCGCAGGTCGGCGGCCACCGCGGCGAGCGCCCAGCGCCGCGATTTGATGCCGAGCTGGTCGGCGACTTCTTCGAACTTGCCATTACCAAGGTTATGGAAGAGGTATTTGCGCCCGCCGTTCTGCGCGTACTCGAAACTTTCGGGCATTATCTTCGTGTCAGCCAGATTCCAGAGGTCCAGCCTCTCGTCATAATAACCGGCGACGAACAAGTCGAGTTTGCCGTCGTTATCGTAATCGAACCAGATGGCGGTGTTCGCATTGATCCACTTCGGTAGCCCGGCTTCCTCAGTAACCCGCGAGAAGCCTTTGCAGCAGTCATTGTGAAACAGCTCAGGCCGACCCCAGCGGTAAACAAACAGGTCCTCGTACCCGTCGTTATCGTAATCGCCCCACACCGCGCCCATCGAAACGCCTGTCTCCCGCGAATTCAGATCACTGATGCCCATTGCAGCCGCGACATCTTTGAAAGTCCCGTCGCCGAGGTTGCGGTAAAGCGCATTCTTGGTGCCCTCGCCGCTGTTGGTGATGTAGATGTCCTGCCACCCGTCGCGGTCAAAATCAACGACCGATACCGCCGCGCCCATCGCCGCGACCTGCGGCATGATGTGGTCGAGCTTCGCGTCGAGCTTCGGCGCGGTGTGCGTGAAACTGATGCCCGCCGCCTTCGCCGATTCCTGCAGGCTGAACCCGTAGCGGGCGAGCGCGGAAGCCGGATTCGGGGCTGCGGTCGCAGCTTTGTTGCGCGCCGAGATGCGCCTGATCACGAGCGGCGTCGCGAGCAGCAGAATAAAGAAGATCGTCAGCGTGGTTTTTACAACAGGGCTTTGCATAGCTTATGAAAATATCAAACCGGATCAGGCGGTTCTTTCCCCGCAGGCCGGGCAGAATTTCGCCGCGCGTCGCAGCGGCCGGCCACAGTTGATGCAAAACTTCCGGGCCAACTCGATGGATACTTTCCAGCCCGACGGGAAGGTGATGAACAGCGGGGCGCCGGCAGCAGTGCTGAGACTGGCGGTCGTTCCGTCCTCGAATTCATACCTTGTCGCTCCGGTGATGTTGATCAGACGGCCCCCGTCGAAGAGTTTGACGGTGCCGGTCGGATCAGCCGGATCGTTTCTCAGCCCCGGCAGATTATCAATCAGATTCAGGATATAACTGAGATCGGTGCCGAGTTCCCTGTACCCCATCGTTCCACCTGATGTGTTCACTCCCTCCTGAGCGCATAAAGAAACCGGTCGGGCGTGACGTAACGTGTGTGATAGTTCTGCCAGTCCTGCGGGTGACGCCGGTAAGCCGGGTCATCCTCAAGCCTGCGAGGTGGAACATTGTAATCCTTCAGCCCGTGATCAGGTAAAGGCAGCACCGTTTTTGAAAACGTCGAATTCAGGTCGCCGTCCTTGATCCACCCGTCGCCGATCATGACGAAATCGCGCACCCATCCGGCGGGCGGCGCGGGCGGCGCGGCGAATTTGAAGCGCATCTCGTCGCCCGCATTCACGATCACGATGCGGTCATCAACCTTTTCAAGCAGCTCGCGAATGTCGCCGTGCCGCGTGTAATAGCCGATCAGGTCGCGCCACTTCTGAGCCGTGCCAGCAATCTGGTTGTAATCGGGCCATTCGAGCGAAGAGCCCGGGTCCTGCTTCATCACCGAGAAACCGCGGTAGCGCAATTCAGCCTCAGACGCATTCAGCCGCTGCGTTTTCAGCTCCGTCGCGGGCAGCCCCGCCGCCCACGCGAGCTTGTCCCAGTAAATTTCCATATTCGTCCGCAGCCGCAACCGCCGCGGCGCATCCGGGCGGAAGATGCCGGCGAGGTCAAGCACGAGCGTCTTGCCCTTGCCCGCGGGGAAGCCAAGGTTCGATTTCGCCGTCGCCCATTTGCCTGACGAATCGGGAACCTCGATGCTCAGGCCCCGCGGCGGTGGGCTGTTCTGACTGAGCGCGATGTTGATCGAGCCATCCGTCGGGTGCAGCCAGCCGTCGGCGATCAGCCAGAGCGGCCCCGAGCGCGGCGCGTCTTCGCCGAGTTCAAGCTCGACATAATGGTCGCGCGTCACGCCCTGATACTGGCCCTTGCCGAAAGTATCCAGAAAACGCTGATCGAGTTTGTTGATGATCTCAGTCGCGTCCTGCCCGCGGTCATCCGTCGCTTTGGCAAAGGGGCGCGGCGGCGCGGTCGCGTAGATTTTGAGCGGCGGCGGCGGCACGGCGAATCGTTCGTCGGTAAAAATCTCCGTGCCTGCCGGGTGATCCACGACCACGAGCGAGTAATGGTCAATGTAATAAGTCTCCCACAACTCCGCCGTGATCCGCAGGTCATAAAACCCGTCGCGCAGCGCGAGCCTGTCGCCCGGGATTTTGAACCACTCTTCAGTCTGGTAAATGCCCGCGACGACCTGCGCGTTGATGTGCAGCCCCAGCGCCGGAGACCACGGCGCGCAATCCTTGACGAAGCTCATCTGCCTGCCGTCCCACGCGAAGAGAGACGGGCACGAACCCTTCAACCGCTGTTCGGCCAGGATTGACTGATCCGCTTTCAATTCAAACTCGGCCTGCACCGAACCGTTCGGCCAGACGATGCGCGCGACATCGGTCTGCGTCTGTTCGCCGAGGCCGAAATGAACGAGCGGGGAAGTGATCACCTGCTTCTGCGTGAGCAGCCCCGACCTGATTTCGATCTCGCCGCCGATGCCGAAAGAGTTGATGCGCTGATCGCCGGTGGCTTTGGCGGCGCGGGGGCGGATGGTCTGGTAATGGTAGTTCTTCATGCCGTGATTGATCAGCTGAACCGGTTTGATGAAAGCTTTGTCAACCTCACGTGCATTGCGCGGGAGGCCGATTAAATCAGGCTTTCCATCGCCATTCATATCCGCAAAGACTGGAGAGATGATGCCCGGCATGGTGGCTGGTCGCGAGAATCCCTTTTGCGCGCCCCCCAGAAACAACTGATCATCACCGACCAGCAGATCAAAGCTGCCGTTGTTGTCAAAATCCGCAACAATCAGGCCTGACGAATTAACCACCTTACTGGTTATATCTGCCTTGACCAGTTCGGCAATTTCCCAATCGCTGCCGCTATTCCTGTCCGAGATGCGAATAACAGTGCCGTCGTCCCTGAGCGCAATGAAATCAACCAGACCGTCACTGTTGATATCACCTGAATTGATGGCCAGAAATCCCGCGCTCAGATTCTGTGGCAGCGGGCGCGCCCGATACTGTCCCAGTCTCTCATTGGTGAAGATAACGAGCCTGCCTTCTTTATCTATCATCGCAACGTCGGGATCACCGTCGCCATCAATGTCAGCACTGGCGAAAGATGCCAGCTCGTTCACACCTTTGAATGGTCTGATCTCTGCAAAAGTGCCGTCGCCATTATTCCTGAGTACGAGCGGTTCGCCGCCGCTCGCGCTCAGAAGCACGTCCAGATCGCCGTCCAGATCAATATCAATTGCCCAGGCTCCGGGATATGAGGCATTAACCAGACTGTCCGGCAGTTTTGCGTGTGAGGTTACATCAGTGAAGGTGGCCGGGTTTTCCTGCTGGTAGATTCGCAGCCCGCCCGGGCCTGCCAGGACGAGGTCGGTTTTGAAGTCAGAGTTGAGGTCCACTCCCAGAACGCCGTTTCTGCCCATCGGAGCCACGGGCGGGGTCAGTTTTTTGTCTCCGGGGAATGGTATTTTCGCGCCGCCGGCAATTTGAATGTTTTTCCCATCCGCCCATAACACCGCCGACTTACCTTCGCCATCAAGCGGGATAGCGCCGATCCAATAAAACATCCCTTCGGGTACGCCGGTAATCGGCTGCGCTTCAAAAGTCATCGCCAGATCCGGCGGTGCGGGCTCGGAACCCGGAGAAGGCAGCTTCAGAAATTTCACGAACGGCTCGCCTACGAACTCAGCCGGGGTCTTCACCGCATTCAGGCTCTGGCGGTATTCGGGCACGCGCGCCAGCACGTTTTTCAGGAATGCCGACTGCGGCGCGGCGGCGTGCGGGTTTGCGCCGGTCGCCGCCTGTTGTAATGCCGTCATCTGCTGCTTCGCTTCGTCGGGCCACGACGATGATTTCTCGGCGAGCCTGGCGACCATTTTCTTCAGCGTCTCGCCATCGCCGCGTTTGGCCGCGAGGCGCGTGACATCGAGCAGCACGGCCAGATTATCGGGCTGCGTTTCGAGAATCTTTTTGAGCAGCTTCTGCGCCTCGGCATCGCTCGTCTCCGCGCTCTGACGTTCGGTTTCCTGCGCGAGCGCGTACAAGGCTCTCAGGTTCTTTCCATCAAGCTCGACGGCTTTTTTCAGGTGGGCGATGGCTTCGGGCAGCCTGCCTCGTCTGCTCTCGATCAGGCCGAGCAGGGCTTCGATCCGGCTGTTATCGGGGGCGAGCGAGCGCGCCTTCTCGACCTTTTCGTAAGCCGTATCGAACTCCTGCTGGCGCACGGCGAGCAGTCCGAGATCGGCCCAGGCAGCAGGCTCGCCCGGCGCAATCTGTGTGGCATGGGTCAGCCTCTCTTTCGCGCGCACGTCTTCGCTGGTCTGCAATCCGGCCAGGCCGACGTAAAAGGCTGTGACCAAGTCGCGATATTCTTTGGAATCAGGTCTGGGCAAACCTGCTTTGCCATTGCAGGCCGTGAAGGTGAGCAGAAGCGCAGCAAGCAACGTCGCGTAAGCCGCCAGCCCGTTGATGTTTTCGCCAAAGGCCTTTGGCGAAAACATCAACGGGCTGGCAACCTGCTGTACAGCTTGCGGGGCAGACGAATGAATCATGCCGGCGGATACCAGTCTTCCTTCTTCCCGCGCCCGACGCCCAACGCATCGGCGACGCGGTTGATGTAGTTGAACCAGGATGCAATCAGAGTGATTTGCAGGATTGCGCGGTCGTCGAAACCGACCGCGCGCAATTTATCATGATCATGTGGCGTCAGGCGAGTCGCGTCCCTGGTCAGCTGCACCACGTAATCGAGCATCGCGCGATCCTGTTCGCTGACGGGCGCCGCGGTGTAATCCTCGCGCAACGCCGCGACCAGCTTTTCATCGAGTGTGACCTGACGCAGAAACTCTGCGTGCGATTCCACTCAGTAAAAGCAGCGGTTCGTGACCGACACCATCGTCGCAATCATCTCGTGCTGGTCGCGGCGCAGCGGCAGTTCGGGCGAGAGCAGCGCGCCGTAACCCGCGAAGATGTGATAGAGCGCGTCGGGGATGAGCGAGTGCGAGGCGACGACGCTGTCGCCGTTCGGCGCGGACGGGCTGGCGTATTCAGGCGGGTAGAGGGCGCGCTGCATCTCCATCGCCTGCCGCAGCTTCTCATCCGCTTCAGTCGGCGGGATGGTTCTGATCCACGTCATTGAACTGTCCTCCTTTTTCTTTCCGGTGATAAATCAGGCGATAGATCGGCGCCCCGAGTGCGACGACTCCGACTCCGAGCATCGCCTGTCGGGGGTTATTACCAGCCAGCAGCACGAGCAGCAGGGCGGTCAGCGACAGAAAAATGAGCGGCGTCACCGGGTACCCCGGCGACCGGTAAGAATCCTCCGCCGTCTGCCGTCGCCGCAGCACGAATACCGCGGCGACGGTGAGGGCGATGAAGATCACTGTCACGAAGACGAAATACCCGATGATCTGCCCGAACGTCCCCAACACTACAAGAAGCGTCGCCAGCACCGCCTGCAAGACAATCGCCCTGGCCGGCGTACCGAAGCGTGGGTGCAGTGCGGCCACCGCGCTCAGGAAAATCCCGTCGCGCGCCATCGCGTAATAGACCCGCGGCGCGGCCATCATGATCGCCGCGAGACTGCCCAGCACCGAAACGATTACCACGGCCGAAAACAGCTGCGCGCCGGCGCGCCCGAAGAGGGCCTCACCGGCTTGGGCCGCAAACGTTTCGCCGGAGGTGACCTGGCTCGGCGGCACCAGATAAAAGAACACGGCGCTCGTCAGAATGTAAATCAGTGTCACTGCGCACACACCGAACAGGAGCGCGCGCGGCACCGTCCGCACCGGGTCGCGCACTTCGCCCGCGAGCTTGCCGAGATCCCACCACCCGCCGAATGAGAAGAAGGCCGCCACCATCGCGCCCGCGAGTGCAGGCGCGAGAGGTGCCGATCCGGGCCGCTGGGCGACGAACGGGACGAAGTTCAACCAGTCCCCGAGGCCGCCAGTAAATCCCCAGATCACGATCAGGGCGATCAATCCGAGCTTCAGCACCGTCAGCCAGCGCATCAGCCACGCGCCGAGCCTGACGCCGCGAATGTTGACGAAAGCCAGCAGCCAGATCGTGCTAACCGCCACCACTTTGCCGCCCGTCGGCGCGAGTCCGCTCACATAACCAATATAGCTCGCGAGCCCCGTGGCGAGCGCCGCGGTCAGCCCCGGGTCCATCACGAGCAGGCATTTCCAGCCGTACAGAAAAGCGACCTGCGGCCCGTAAGCTTCACGCAGATAAACGTAACCGCCGCCCGCCGCCGGGAATCGCGCCGCAAGTTCGCCGTAACAGAGCGCTCCACTCGCCGCCATCACCCCCATCACCAGCCAGACCAGCAGCAGCCAGAACGGAGAGCCGAGCGATTTTGCCATCGCCGCCGGGGTCAGAAAAATGCCGACGGCGATGACCTCACCGACCACCATCGCAATGGCTGAACCGGGCCCGAGTTGTCGGTGAAGTTGGGATGACACTGTCAAATGTCAGCAGACAAGCCAGGAGCCGGGCATTCACTCACGCTCACGTTACGACTCATCGCGCATCAGAAACTGAGCCTCGCCGCCAGTTGAAAGGCGCGCGGGCCGCCCGAGCCGAACACGCCCCCCGCCGTCGTCACCGGCTGCCCGAAATTCGGCGCGCCCAGCACATTGCCGAAGCCCGAGTAGTTCGTATTCGAGACGCCCAGCACGTTCGTGACGTTGAAAAGGTTGAAGACCTCGATGATCGGCTCGAGACTCACGCGGTCACTGAATTTAACCGGCCTCGACACGCGCAGGTCAAATGAATTGAAGCTGTCATTGAATTGCGCGTCGTCGCGCACGAGCGGCAGCGGACGCCCGTTCACGCCGCCGGCGGAATTGACCTGACGCAGAAAGGCGTTCAACTCCGCCCCGGTGTGAAAGAGCCGCCCGCCCGCATTGCGCTGCAGCAGCGGAACGCGCGAGCCGGCGTCGGGCAGCAGAATGTCCATCGGCACTCCCGAGGCGAGCGTCCAGATCGGCGCGAGCTGAATTTTATACGGCAGCTCGAACGAGCCAGAGAATGTAAATCGGTGGCGCTGATCGTTCGGGGTCGGGCCGTATTCGAGTTGCAGGTTATTCGGATTGACCGGGCCGTTCGAGAACGGAATCTGATCGTCGTTCGCGTAATTGAACGCCTTCGAGAGCGTGTACGAGGCGCGGAACTGGTAATGATTCGAGAGGCGCTTTTCCAGACTCAGCAGCAGCCCGTCGTACTTCGTCTTCACGCTCGACTCCAGATTGACAACGCGATCCGGCCCGCCCACGACCGGGTTATTCACTACACCAATGGTACGCCCGATGATGAAGTGCGTGCCCAGGTTGTGCAGGTAATCGGCGCGCACGACCAGATCCCGCGCCAGTTCGCGCTGGAGGCCGAAATTGAACTGCTGCACCATCGGGTTCTGCAGATTATTGTCAATGATGTTGATGCCCGACGCGCCCGCGCCCGGCAGGATGAAGCCGGTGAAGGGATTCGCGAAGGTCGGCGCGCCCGGGCGGAATCTGCCCGTCGCAGGATCAATAAAAATCGGCGCGCCCGTCGGGTCGGTCAGCGCGTTCCCGGCGCGCACCTCAATCGCCAGCGCGCGCCCGTCCAGCCCGCGTTCGAGCGAGGCGATTTCCAGCGTGATGCGGTCGTAGTAGATTCCGTACCCGCCATGAATGCTCGTGTGCCCGTCGTTCGTCGCCCAGTTGAAACCGACGCGCGGCGCAAAATTGTTCGTGTCGCGTTTGCGGTCACCGCGGTAGAACGACTGCACCAGCGGGTTGCGGTTGCCGTACCAGTCGTTGTTGTTGACGTTAGTGTCGAGTTCGTAGCGCAGCCCCAGATTGAGCGTCAGATTCCTGGACACGCGCCAGTCGTCCTGCGCAAACAGCGCGAAATGATTGTTGTCGGCGTCTGGGATCGTCAGCGACTGCGTCGGTTTTGAGCTGCGCAGCGTGACGGCGAAGAGCAGGTCGTTGTCGTCCACTTTGCCGTCGCCGTTAAAGTCTGCCTGCGCGAAATCCTGCACGAATTCGATGCGACCCTGCTGAAACACGCCGAGGTCAAAGAGTGCGTCCACCCGCTGCGCGTCACCGCCGAATTTGAACGTATGCCCGCCGCGGATGAGCGATAGCGCGTTCGAGAATTGCAGCCGGTTCATCTTCGTCGCCTGCGGCACGCGGAACGAAACGCCGTCCTGAATGGAGGGGAAGGTGAGCTGCGGGCCGGTTGTGACCGGGTCGGTTGTGTTGCTGAAGTTGTTGACGCTGAAATTGAAACTATTGAGGACAGTCGGAGTAAATACGCGTGTCCAGTTCGTCAGGAACGCCTGATGATGATTGCGGAGTTCCTGACGCTGGGAAGCAGAGCCGATGGCGCGATCCAGCTTGGTTGCATCAACGGCTTTGAGCCTTTCGATAGAGTAGCGGAAACTGAAGCGGTCCTTGTCTGAAGGAGCCCAGTCGCCGCGCGCGAGTCCGAGCAGGTCATCAAGCGGCGCGGGCGCGAAGCCGCGGCGGATCTGGCGTGTGGTCACATCACGCTGGCCGACTAAAACAGCGCCATCCTGATTACGGTACTCGAATGCGCCAAACCACCAGGCACGACCCTTCCTGAGCGGGCCGCCGAGCGTTGCCGCGTACTGCTGCCGGTCGAAGGGCGGTTCCTGATTGCTGCGGTCAAAGGTTGCGGGCAATCCCTGCAACCGCCGGTCGCGCTCGAAGAACGAGAACGATCCGTGCAGGTCGTTGGAGCCTGCTTTCGTCACGACATTGATGACGGATGACGCCGAGCGACCGAGTTCTGCCGAGAAACGATTCGTGGCAATCTGAAACTCCTGCACCGCGTCCTGCGAGATGTTAAGGAGCGGCCCACCGACCACATCGTCGTTGTTATCGGTGCCGTCAATCGTGATGTTACCGCCGCGCCCGAGCTGCCCGGCCGAAGAGATAATGACGCTGCCAGTCTTGGTCGGGTCAAAGTTGGGTGCGGGCGCATTGCCGGGAATGAGCAGCGCGAGTTCCAGATAGTTACGGCCGTTGAGCGGGAGAGTGGAGATCTGACTTGACGTGATGAATCCATCAACGGTTGATCTCTCACTGTTGACGAGAGGCATTTCGGAAATGAGATCAATCACCTGCTCATTGATCTCTCCGACCTCCATGACCGCATCAAGGGTTTGCTGCTGCCCGACCTTGAGTGAAATGCTCGATTTGGAGACCTTCTTCTTGAATCCTTGGTGTTCAATCCTGACTTCATACTCTCCCGGATTCAGGTTCGTGAGGACGTACAAACCTTCATCGCTGGTGACTGTCTCCCGCTGTATGCCGGTATCCTTCTGAATGACGCTGACTTTGGCGCCCGGAATGACAGCGCCGTTTGGATCAGTCACGCGCCCGCTGAGGGTGGCGGTGGCTGATTGTTGCGCGGAGGCGGTGATGACTGAACAACAAATGATAAGGAGAGCAACTGCAAGCTGTTTCATTGAACGTTTCCTGAGCCTTTAAGGATTCGTACCGTGTCGCCGGGTCAGAACGAAAGCCGCAGGCCGAACTGGATCTCGCGTCCCGGGGTCGCGGCTTCAGTGATCGTGCCGAACTGTGGCGTGTTGACGAAGCGATTGGGCGTCCCGAGATTTACGTGATTTAGCGCGTTGAAAAACTCCGCCCGGAACTGGAACTTCGTCCGCTCGGTCAGGTTGAACTCACGGGTCAACGCAAGGTCGAGGGTCTGCATCCCGGGGCCGTAGACCGAATTCCGCCCCGCATTCCCGAACGTGAAAGCGGCGGGCACGGCAAACGCCGCGGGATTAAACCAGCGGTCTGCGGTGCGCGTGCCCGGACCGAAGACCGGCTGGCCCGTGTAATTGGCGCGGATCGGGTTTTCGCCGAGCAGTGTCCCGGCGTTGGCCGTGTCGCCGAAGACCGAGATGGTGAACGGAAATCCGCTCTGGGCCTGATAGATGGCCGACAGGTGCCAGTTCTGCGTCACCGCATGCGCCGGGCCGGAATTACCAGGCGCGGGAATATCGTAGACGGCGCTCAGGGCGAAACGGTGGCGGATGTCACAGCCCGGGCCTTTCTCCGCGCGCAGGTCATTGTTGTTCTGCGGGATGGCCGACTCGAACATCGGCGAGCGGAAGTCCGGCGCATCACTCAGGCTTTTGGCGAAAGTGTAGTTGGCCAGCAGGCTGAGCCCGCGTGAGTACCGGCGGCGCACATTGACATAGCCCGCGTCGTACCAGCTCCGCGCCGAGTTTTCCAGCAGGTTGATGGCGCTGACCGGGAAGGTGGTGCTCGCCACATTCACATTGTCAGGCAGCAGGATGCCGGGCAGGAAGCTGAGCGTCTTGAACGGTCGGCGGGGCTGAACCGCCCCAGCGCCGGGCGGTGCATTATTGATCAGGTGCGAGCGCTGGAGGTGGAAGCCGCGCGATCCGAGATAGCCGAACTCCACCGTCGTCTCCTTCCCGAGGCTCTTTTCCACCGTCAGATTCCACTGCTCGATGTATTGCGCCGGCGCGTGCGGGTCGAAGGAGGCAAAGCTCACCGTCGTCTGGCCGAGGACGGGCGGGGCGAAATCAAAGCCGAAGAGCGAGGGGGTGAAGTTATCGCTCTGCCGCGTCTCGGGGAAAACGTACGGGACGTTGTGCCGCTGGTTGCACCACGTGTTCATATCTACCGGCGTGTAGAAGATGCCGTAAGCGGCGCGCACGACGAGGCCCCAGGCCGGAATGTTCTGCGCGACGCCGAGCCGCGGGGCGAAGTTGAGTTTTCTCGCGTACATCAGACCTTCGGGGTAGCCGAGCTGGCCGCCGATGAAGACCGAGGGCTGGCCATCCTGGAAAGTAAGGTTGCTGTTAGTGTAGCGGAGGTCGCGGAGAGGGCTCATGTATTCATAACGGAGTCCCATCTCAATGGTCGTCGTGCGGGTGAGCTGGAAGCTGTCCTGCGCGAAGGCGTCGGCGTACCACTGCCGCAACTGCATCTGAGGGATGCCCGCCTGGCGCTGCTTGACGGCTGGCAGGCCGAGCAGGAAGGCGGCCAGTGCCGCCCCGGTGCCGTCGTTGGTGGCCGTCTGCGTGGTGAACCCGTTGGTGAACTGATAATAGCCGCGGTTCTGGAAGAAGCCCCACATCGGCCAGATGTAGCGCCGGTAGCTGCCGCCGAACTTCAGGTTGTGCGCCCCGCGCTGCCAGCTCAGCGTGTCGCGCCCCTCGATGATCGTGTCCCAGGCGTGCATGGGCGTGGCCGCGAAGGTGTCACCCATCCCGGAATAGCCCTGCACGTTGAACCACGGCGCGCCGAATGCGCCCTTGCCGCCGAAGCCGACCCCCTGAATCCCGAGTTCCGAAACGATGTCGTTGCTCTCGCTGTTCTCCGAAGACCGGTGCATCGAGAGCCGCGAGAACGTGACCGCGGCGATATTCACCAGATGAGGACTGATGACGCGGGTCCAGCCGACACTCCCATGCTGTGAGAAATTGTCGTGCAGTGCGCCGAAGCCGGGCAGGTTCTGCGGCATAAATCCATTCTCGCCGCTGAGCGAGTACCGGAAGAACAGACTGTCACCGCGGGCGAGCAGGTGGTCAATCCGGGCGGTGCCCTGATCCGTGACGTGACGCCCGTTGCGCACGTCCAGGTAGTTGTTGCAGTCGGCGCCCGCGCCGACCACCGTGGGCGCGCCCATCATCGTCATGCCGCAGCCGTTCATGCCCATCTCCATGTTCGGACGCGGGGTGTATTTCTGCAGGAACAGGGCCGCCGCATGGTTGATCAGGTTTTGCGGGATGACGTTGTTGGGGAACGGGTCGCGGAGGATCTGTGAGTTTTTCGGCCCGACCGGCTTTGACGAGTCGAAGTTCGGGTTAGGGCGCGAACTGAACGGATTGTAAATGGTCGTCCCGCTCATGCTGAAGTCGCCCATCACCTCCATATCGGTCGGGACGGTCTCGATCATCGTCATCGCCCTGGTGTGCCGCAGCCCCTCGTAGTTGGCGAAAAAGAAGGTCCGGTTGCGGATGATCGGGCCGCCGAAGGACGCGCCGAAATTATTCTGGACGAGATGATTCGAGGAGTTCATCTCGTTGAATGACCGGGCATCGAGGGCGCTGTTGCGCAGGAAGTCATACGCCGTCGCGTGGAACTGATTCGTCCCGGAGCGTGTCACGATGTTGACCTGCCCGCCGCCGGCCCCACCCATCTCCGCAGAATAACTGCTGGTCTGGACCTTGAATTCCTGCACGGCGTCGGGCGAGGGGCTCAGGTTGAGAGTGTTGAAAGTCGGGTCGGTGTTGGTCGTGCCGTCGAGCAGGAAATAGTTCGCGTTGGGGCGATTCCCGCCGATGCTCACCGCCGAGCGCTGCCCCGGCCGCCAGTAGAGCGGATTCATCTCGCCGGTCTGCGCGCCGTGGCTCAGATGCGCGCCGGGCACGGTGAGCACCAGGTCAATCAGCATGCGCCCGTTGAGCGGCAGTTCGCGGATGGCGGCCGGCTCGATGACCTCACCCACGCTGGTGTCGGTCGTGCGCAGGACGCCGGCCTGACCGGCGACTTCGACGGTAGTGTTGAGAGCAGCCAGCCTGAGGCTGACCTCCAGCGTCAGTTGCTGCCCGACCTCAAGGCGCAGTTGCTGTTTGAGGGGCGCAAACCCCGCCACCTCCACGCCGAGTTCGTAGTCGCCCGGCAGCAGTCCGGTAATCTGAAAGATCCCCTGTGCGTTACTGCTGACCCGGCGCGCGGCCTGCGTACTGAGCGAGGTGATTTGCACGGTCGCGCCGGCCAGCGGCTGGTGCTGCGGGTCGGTGATCGTCCCGCCCACGACCGCGTAGTTGCTCTGCGCGAAAGCCGGGAGCGGGAGGCAAACAAAGAACAAAAGCATGGCTATTTTCACAGAAGATCCCTCCATTCACAGGCACTCTGTTTTGTTGGCAAAGCGATCTGACACTCGGTCACTCCAAACCACCACGCGCGATCCTTCATGAAACAGCCGCCGGGAGTCGTCGCGCCCGCTCAGTGTGGCGGCGGGTTGCTGCGCGCTGGCTGTGGTCAGGAGACGGCCGAAGGTGGGAAATAAAAATACGGGAGCTGATCCCTTTAACACTGGTCCCTCTTCCTGAGTTGTGGCGATCTGCCGGATCGCGGAGCTTTCATTGAATCTTTCCTGCCGGACGCCCCGGGCGATGTGGCAGATCGCACTTCAGGCTTTCAGAACCGGCGGGAGTAACCGATGATCAGCAGCGTATCGGCGAACGCCGCGTCGCCGCTCCGTCCATCAGCAATGTCGGATACGCTGCGGCGGCGGTTGCGTTCGACGGCGACCGGCAGGCTCACCGACCACGTGTCGCGACCGCGAGTGTAGAGCAGGCCCGGCTCGACCGAGATAGCATAACCGGGGCGGCGAAAGCCCTCGCTCTTGCCGATCAGGTCGCGCACCGGCACTCCTTCGATGCGCCCGGCGACGCTCATGCTGAGGCCACGAATCTTCGGCGCCGGGACCGCGGCGCCGAGCCGGGCGACGTACTGATCGGGGACCGACATGATCGCTTCGGAAGCGCGCCCGCGCCCGGTCTTCACGCCGTTCGTGTTGCGCGGGTTGAGCAGATACGTGCCCGCGCCGAAGAATGTCACGAACTTGACGGCCTTGTAAGCCTGCACGTCGAAGGCCACGCCCGTGCCGCCGTCGCCGAGCTGGATTGACTGATCCACGACCTGCGTGACGGGGCCGTTCGCGGTCATCACCGTGTCAGTCACGTCGGGCTTGCCGGTCGGCAGCTTGAAGCTGACGCCGAAGGCTATGTTCTGGCGGCTCTCACTCGGCGGGCGGATCAGCCACATCCTCGCGCCGACGCTCATGTCGCCGATCCCGACGCTGTGAAAGATCTGGTCGGGCGAGTTCTGAACCCGCGGCAGATCGAGCGCGCCAGGCCGCTTGCGTTTGGCGTACATAATCGGCACGCCGACCGCCAGAGTGATGCGCGGCGTGACGGTGTAACTGAGCGCCACGTCGAACAGGTGAATATTATTGACGATGGCTGTGCCGAGTTCCTGCCGCTGCTTCTGCTCGACCGTGCCGACGAAATGCCGGGCCGAGCGCTGGCTGCGGTAGCCGATGGAGAGCTGCCACTGGCCGGGGCCGGGCGTACTCGAATCGCCGCCCGAAGTGGTTCCACTTTGTGATGATGAACACGCGCCAATCACGGGCACGCTTTGTCTTGCGACCACTCAGCCCTGCGCCCAGGCTTTCGGAGTTATCAGCGTGGTGAGTAAGACAAGTACCCCCGTCAGCACTGCATTGGCACAAATGCGGGATGGTTGTTTCGTCATAAGTTTTATTCAGAGCCTTGAGTGGTTGTCGGATTTCCGGTTGTTAATTCAGCCGCGAGCCAAGGGTGTAGGCCCCTGTGTCAGGGTGATAAATCTTCCAGTCGAACCAGTAATCTTTCAGCACCGCGACCTTTCTGAGTCGTTTCCCGGCGAGCGGCCCCGTGACAGCTTTGCCGCTGAAATCCCACGTCGTGCCTGTCTCGGCGTCAACAAGCTGCAAGGGAACGGTCTCCGGCTTAACGAAGAATTCGAGCGTGCGCCCGTCAGGCTTTCGCTCGAAAGCGCGGACGGATTTATTGTCATCGCCCAGCACAATCAGGATCGGCATGTCGCCAATCATATCGAGAATCAGCCGCTGCTTTTGCAGGTCGGCGACCGGGTATGCCATCGCTTTGCCGTTGATGGTGATGCCCGCCATCAGAGTGCGCGGGGGGAATTTGTCTGCCGGGTCCGCCGGCGTGACGACGGGCAGGCGCGCGTACCTTACCTCCCAGTCCGCGGGCTCGTACTGCCGGGCGACGCGATCATCGGGCCGCAGCACGCGGCCCCGCGGGTGTTCGCGCTTCCACACGGCGAAAGTGACTTCGTCGCTGAAGACAGGCGCGAGCTGCCTGCCTTTGAGCGGCCCCTGAATCGCCTCGCCCGTCACCTGCTGCCACCACGACCCGGTCTCCTCATCGCGCATGATGAAGTTCTGGTTGTTGATGCCCGCGAGGTGAAAGGTCAGTTTCTTTCCGTCAACCTGTGATCCCCACACCAGACCGGTGTGACAGAGCGTTCAGTAAGTGGCCGTGATGGGCGCTCCCCCGACGACATCCTGCACGACATGGTGATAAGCCATCTGGCGGATCGGGTACGCGACCGCCTCGCCGTTCGATTCAACCGCCATCACCATCTCATTGTCGGCGACGAACCCGGCTTCGCCGACACCTGCATAAGCCGCGTTGGGCAGCGGATTGAACATCCACTCGAAATGATTCTGCCGCGCAAACCACGTTGCCGCCAGCACCGGCACAAGGCTGACAAAGAGCGCCAGCCTGCTCCACCAGCGCGCGCCGTGCCAGAGCCGGATGCACAGCGCCATCGCCAGCACCGAACCAGCTACCGTTGCCAGTGGCGACCAGCGACGCAGCAGGTAAGACCACGCGACGCCCGAAGCGGTCTGCGCCTTGAAGGGCATAATCACGAAGACCGGGATCGCCACGATCCCCACGGTCGCCACGACAACCAGCAGCAGCGACAGCCAGCCTGCCCGGGCATGCCCCCGCTTCGCCCGCCGGCCTTCACTATCCACGCTCGTGTCCGGTGCCGAAAAGATCTTCATCGGGCTGCTTTCTCCAGCAGGGCGAGGATGCGCTCCTGGTTGGCGAGCAGCTGATCCAGCTTGTCCTGATTGCTGGCCGTGCCCTTCTGATTCGTCTTGATGATTTCCAGACTCTCCTTGATCACCTGCTGGTTGGAGAGGATGGTCACCTGGTTCTGCATGATGATCTGCTGGTTGGCAAGAATATCGCTCTCTGACATGTCCGTGGCTCCTTTCGGTTAAGGTTGATAAGGGAGACATACCTGATCCTGACCGGGCGCCCGGTCAGGAAGTCAGCAGCGAAAGAATTTCAGACTGGTTGGCAAGCAGCCGGGCCTGATTTGCCTGAATCGTCTCCTGATTGACCAGCAGCGCATTGAGCTTCTCCTGGTTGGCCTTGATGATCGTCTGGTTCTCCTTGATGATCGCCTGATTCTCAATAATGGTGTTCAGGTGTGAGAACAGCCGGTCCAGCGTCTTCTGATAAGACTCGATCAGTTGCTGATTGGCCAGAATCAGTTTCTGGTTGGCAATCACTTCTTCCGGGGTCATACGAGTTGCTCCCTTTGATGGTCAGGATGATGCGCGAACCCGACAGACTGTCGGTCGGGTTACACGCTGAAGATGCGGAGTTCCGGGACTGACAGGTATGAACCTGTCAGCCAACTGCTGCCCGTCCGAGACGGGCGGACAGCCTGTCTCACGTATCTTACCCCGGCAAAAGCGAATGGCTGAAACCCTCTCCGGCAGGGTTTCGATGGAGGTCTGATCAGGGACTACAAAATAATTCGAGGTGAATTGCAGCAATTGCCTGGCCTGAATCAGTGATTGTTCGCGGTCGGGCGGCTCAAACCATTCAAAGGAGTAGACTAAATATTTCTCAGAGGCTTGCAGAGAGACCGTCACTCTCTTATTCAGAGAGCGACATATGGCGAGTGGTACGATATATCGCGCCGAAGCTCGATATATCGCGAAGCCGCTATTTGTCTTCAGCCGGGATTTTGAGCCCCAGCTTCTTCATCCGGCTGCGCAAAGTCGAAGCCGGCAGCCCAAGGATTTCAGCCGCGCCGCGCGGGCCGGAGATGCGGCCCCGCGTCCGGCGCAGGACTTTTTCGATGTAGGCCCGTTCGTTTTCGGCCAGCGTGACCAGGGGGGCCCGCTCTTCATTTTTTGAAACGGCTGGCAGAGCCATCCGGCCCCGGCCATTCAATTCGGCATTGAGCGGGATGGCCGGTTCGATGCTGATCGCGGGCAGAGCGATCTTCAGGATTTCGCTTTCAGATGTCAGCACCGCGCGTTCGACCAGGTGTTCCAGCTCGCGGATGTTGCCCGGCCAGTGGTATTGCAGCAAATCCCTGAGCGATTGCTCGCTGATTGACGTGATCGCGCGTTTGAACCGCGCGCTGTACTTTCTGACGAAATGCTGAACGAGCAGCGGGATGTCCGCCTGTCGCTCGCGCAGCGGCGGCAGCGTGATCGGGAACGCGTTGAGGCGGTAAAACAGGTCGGCGCGGAATCGGCGCTCGTTGACCAGATGCTCGAGTGGCTGATTTGTAGCCGCGATGATGCGGACTTTGACGCGGGTACTCTGAGTGCCGCCGAGTCTTTCAAAGATCCCGGTCTGCAGCACGCGCAGGAATCGCCCCTGGGTTTCGAGCGGGACTTCGCCGATTTCATCCAGAAAGATCGTGCCGCCATCGGCCAGCTCGAAGCGTCCGGGCTTGCGCTGCGCCGCGCCGGTGAAGGCGCCTTTTTCGTAACCGAACAGTTCGCTTTCGATCAGGCCGGTCGGCAGCGCCGCGCAGTTGACGACGACGAACGGGTGCTGGCGGCGCTGGCTGTGCGCGTGGATGGCGTGCGCCAGCAACTCCTTGCCCGTGCCGGTCTCGCCGCGCAGCAGCACGGTCGTCTCCGCCTCGGCCACGTTGAGCGCGTCTTTGAGTGCCCACTGAAAACCGGGGCTCGCGCCGATCATCTCGCTGATCGGTTCTGATTCATCCGTCAGTGAATCCTGATCGGTGAGCAGCCGGCTCAGTCTGGCTTCGAGTTCGCGGATTCGCTGCTGGTTGGCGAGGATGGTCTCCTGGCTGGCCAGCAGCAGATCGAGCTTGGCCTGATTCTGTTTGATCTGATCCTGGTTGGCCAGGATCCGCTGCTGATTGGCGATCACTTCGTCTTTGCGCATGCGGGCGTCTCCGGCTGGCGACCATGGGCAGCGGATAATGTACCGGCATTTCCTTCGCTGCCGGCTTCATAGGGTGGATATCCGCAATCCCTTTGTCAACTTGCGGCTGGTATGGATGGCGTGCATGCAGGGACCATCGTCATTTTCGGGGTTCCCCCAGGGCTTCACTGGATGGTCGCCGGGTCGCTGACAGCGAACTCTTCCATCTTTCGCACGGCATTCATCTGGCGGGCTTCGGTCAGGTGGGCGCAGCACATCACCAGGCCATCCGTCAGATTCACGTTCTCCCTTCTGATGCGGTAGACCTCTTTGGGGCCTCATCCGGGGCTCGACCAGCGGGACGGCGATGTCACGGAGCGGCTGTTGGGGCGCGCTGATGTAAGCCTGCTGCTCCTCGAGTGTCAGCACGCGCATATGCTCGCCGTCGAATACGCGAGTACTACTTAATGCGCGACCGGAAGGCGCTGCCCGACGCGGCAGAAGTCTGAGGGCCGGGCGTGAGACACTTCACGACGGCGAGGGGAGCGCCTTTAATCATTAAGCCTTACGTCTGCCGGCCTATTCACAATGTAGAAGCAGTGCGTCAGCTGCTTACCGGCCCGAGGCGCTGGTAAGCCCCGTTGGCGACTGGCGCAAAGCGCTGCTGGCAGACCTGGAAGCTGTCGGCAGCGCAACCATTGCTCCGGATCGCCTCCCGCGCACTTGAAAGTCCTTTGCAGTGGTATTTCCCTGGCAACAGGCGGCGGTTTCTTCCCGCAGTTAACTGATGCCGCCGAATAAAGGGGCCTGTCCGGCCCCTTTTGCTTTGTGTGACGCAGAGGAAACAAGCACGGATGAAATACGAGCCGCGAGCGCGAACGCCGCAGCAGGCGGACGTTAAATGCGGCTCAGACTAACGGGCCGGGACAACCATTTGGCGGATCATCTTCACTAAGCTGCTTCCATACAGAGGCAGCCATCCCCCTTGTGCATCACCTCTGTGGTTTCAACCTTCGCGTCTGCTTCGGCGGCGTGATTAAGCCATGGGGGAAGATGACCAAACGCATCCTCTGCGTGGATGACGACGAGGACTCTGTCGCCGCGCTCGGCATCCTGCTGCTGTCCGAAAGGTTTGAAGTGGTCACGGCACTGACCGCCGCCGAAGGGTTGCAACTCTCCAGGGAGGGCCACTTCGACCTTTACCTGCTCGACAACCTGCTGCCCGACGGAACCGGGCTCGACCTGTGCCGACAGATCCGCAACTTTGACCCGCGCACGCCGATCCTTTATCACTCCGGAATGGATGAACCGGAGGATCGGGAGCAGGCGCTCTCGGCTGGCGCACAGGGCTACCTCGTCAAGCCGGCTGATTTTGATGAGCTGGTGCGAACCATCAGGGAACTCATTGCCACTGCGGAAGGAAGGGCAGAGATTGAGGGTGCGGGTTAACGCCCGGGCGCCAGCCCATCCCGGCTGAAACGCTCGCTACAGGCTTCCGCGGGTGGCAAGGCATGGCGATCAGGCGCACCTGAAAAGTGAAAGGGCATCCGGTGAGGGATGCCCTTCGACTTCTGCCGGGTTTTGGTCCCGGCAGGTTAGTTTGGAGCAGGGTGCCATGAGCGCTTACTTCCCGGTGTTCACGTACTGGATGCAGTCGCCCTGGTTCTTGAATGTGGTGCCGTCGGCACGCTTCACATTCTTCCAGCCGCCATTCTTGCAGGAGTCTTTGGTCGTCGCGACCCGGAACGGCTCGAAATCATAGGTGACGCATTCGCCGTCCGTAGTGCCGAACGTGAGTGCGTCGGAGGCCGCGGTCAGGGCGGGGTTGCCGCTCCCCTGGTTGATGCCATATCCACCCAGAATGGTGGCGTTGGGGTTGGCGGCTACTATCTGGCTCCACGTGACGAAGCAGTTGAAGGCGCAGACGCCGGGAATCGGCCTCGTTGACCACCAGACGGCCTGACCGCCGTTGTAGGCATCCCACGTCTGCCAGACCCCGTCCACAATGGCGCCCTGACTTGTGTTGTAGACCGGCTCAAAGACCAGTGTGGTGAACTCGCCGGGATTTAAGGTTCCCCCATTAATATCAACCTGGATATTGATGGAGGGCACCTGATTGGGTGACGCACCGCTGGTGCGGTAAGTCGAATAGCCCATCTGGTTGATGTCCGCGAGCCTGGTGCCGACGTGGTCGAAGTTGAACAAGGTGGCTTTATCTGCGCCAGTGGGCGTTACCGTCTCGAAACTGCCGATCCCGAGAGGAGGGGTTGCCGGTCCGGTGCGGAAGGTGCCGTTGCCGGCCGCCCGCGTGTAGAGGACCCAGTTTTTTAGCGGCGGGGTGTCCTCTGCCTGTCTGGATATATCTTCTTCAGTCACGACAACCGTGTCACACGCCGGCGCTTGCGCGGCATGTCCGGCTGGGGCTTTGAAAGAGAAGCTGGTAATGGCTACGAGGGCCACGGCAAGAAGATGGATAAACGTTTTTCCTGATTTCACCTGTAATACCTCTTTGAGATTAAGCGACTGCGGGTACCGCAGCGCAGGGTTAAGGGATCGAGGAGACAAAGGGGTGCCTCCTCCGGCTGATAAAGAGCAGTTGATTTTGTGTGATAGGGGAAAAATCAGCCTATACCTTGGATGGGATTCCCTGTGAAGTCAATTTTGCCGGGGCCGGCGGAGGGAAAAATAATATTAAAGTGAGAGCGTCGCCCTCATCGTTTGTACCGGGAGGTGAACAGGAAGATCAGTAGCACTGACACTGCCCTTCGTTTGAAGGACGGGCACAGACAGGCGGGTCGGCCGATTCGGAAAGGGATCGGGGTCGCTGAACGCGTCGCGATGACCTGAATGGGTTCCATCAATGTGATTTCAGGCCTTCGCGATCAATGGCGGGAGAGTTGATAAGCGTCGTGCTTTCGGCCGCCGCGCATCCCGTTTACCAGTACCAGATGTCACGGCGGCCAAAGAGACTGACGAACAGGGCGGGTGTGGTGCGATTGCGCGGAGCCCGGGCGGAGATCATTTCAACAGTCAGAGCCGGAACCTCGTGTGTGAAAAGCTTCAGGCGGAACAGCGGCCCGCGTCGCAACTCGGCGCGGCAGACGACCGGCCCGCTGCCTTCCCGGCGTAATCGGAAACGCAGATTGAAACTCAGCAGCTCATACTCCGCCGCTTCCAGCGTGAGCCGGTCGCGTTCGGTTTCATCACCGAGCAGGAATTCGCAGAACGCCATCGCGTCGGCCAGATGTTTGCGCTCGCCGCCCGACACGCAGGTTGATGCGTAGCGCTGAAACTCACGGTCAAACCCGTGGCCGAGCGCGGCCCGTGTCAGCGGGATCAGCTTCCGTGCCTCACGCAGCCGCTTCCACCGCAGCTGGTCGGCGAAATACTGCAACTGCCGCTCGTTAATCTGTGCGATGAAATCCCCGCCGCCCCCGGCGTAGTCGCGGCAGAAGCCTTCGCGGTCAGCGAGGAACCAGGCGAGCAGGGTTTCGTCCGTGTAGAGACGACTGAGCAGGGACTGGATTTCACGCGCTGACATAGCTGGTTTCAGGCAGTGGCCGTATGCGTTACCGCCGCACTCCGCAAAATCTCCCGCGCCCGCGCAAGCTCATCGCGAATCACCGCAAAATCGGGGAGCTGTTCGTCCCATTCGAGCAGGACGGCTTTGACCTCCGTCCGCCGCGCCACGAGCTTCAGCATTTCCCAGACCGGGTCTGGTGTCCGGGCCGAATGGCTGTCCACGAGAATGTCGCGGTCATAATGCCCGCCGATGATGTGAACCTGCACGACCCGTTCGAGCGGGATCGCGGAGAGAAACTCCTCAGGGTCAAAACCGTGATTGTGCGCGTTCGCGTGCAGGTTCATCAAGTCGAGCAGCAGGCCCGAATCGGTCCGCTCAAGCACTGCCGATAAGAACTCCGCCTCGCTCATCTCCGCGCCGGGCAGCTGCAAAGTGTACGCGATGTTCTCGATGATGAGAGGCGCGCCGACGACGGATCGGGCGCGATTGATGTTCTCGCACACAATCCCGAGCGTCTCTTCAGTCAGCAGCAGGGGCGAGAGGTGGCCGATGTCTATCCGGCCCGCGCGGGTCATCGCCAGATGGTCGCTCCACCACGGCGCGCGGGTCTCTTCCACCAGCCGCGCGACGCGGCGCAGGTAATCTTCATCCGCCGGCTCCGCCGTCCCGGGCGAGAGGTTCAACCCATGGGGAACGAGCGGAAAGCGTCGTGCCAGTTCGCCGAGTTCGCGGCGGTCGAAGGGCAGTGGATCAAGGTAGTGTTCGGAGATGATTTCCAGAAAATCAACCTCCGCCGCGTGCCTGTAAATCTGGCGCGCGAGAGGCCGCCTGAACCCCAGCCCCGCGCCAAGGTACGGCAGCCGTTCGATCCACGAAGGGCATTGACCCCTGCCGGAATCAGACGGCGACACGATCTGATGGTCAGGAGCCTCACTGTTCACTTCAATCATCATTGATCACCATCCGCCCGGTCAGCTCCCGCAACTGCCGCCGCTGCTGCAGCTGCTCCCTGAACTGCAACTGCTGCCCGAGCTGCTGCTGCAACTACTGCTCGAACTACTGCTGTCCGAACTGCTGCAACTGCTGCCCGAACTGCTGTCAGAACAACTGCTGTCGGAACTGCTGCCTGAACTGCCCTCAGTACTGCTGCTGCAACTGCTCGCCGGGCCGCTGCTGCAGGTGCTGGTGCTGCTGAAACTCTGGTAACTGCTGTCGTAAAAATCGCTGGAGTAAGAGCTGCCAACATAGCCTCCCGTTGAACCGTAAGAGCTGCCCCGTCGGGCTTTGCTGATCGCAAATATGATCACGCCAATGATCGCGGCCATAAACACGAAGACCATCGCGAAGACGGCAATGACGAAAATTTCCACAATTCAATCCTCCGGAATTTGTTCGATGGAATGATGACCGGTTCAGAGAAGAGTCTGATGACAGGGTGTGATTCATCATCAGCTGCCGCAGCCGCCTCCACCGCACCCGCTGCTGCCTCCGCAACTCCCGCCGACTGCGCTGCTGCCCGTGCCGGATCGTCCGGCTCTGCGGGCGCGGCGGGCGATGAGGAGAATCATCGTGATGACGACGCCGAGAATCCCGAGTCCGGCTGATAACCCGATCCCTCCCGAATCAGCCTCTGAAACGCTGCGGCTGACGGAGCGGCCGGCCGCGATGCCGGGTGAGAACTTAACCCGAAAAGATTTTTCTGTCAGCGGCGATTGTATTAATTCGTAAGCCATCAGGCCGTTGACTCTGACGGGCCTTAATCCGGCTTGCGCGGCCTGCACCGTGCGCTGAGTCCCGTCCGGCATCACCAGCCGATAGCTCGCGCGGTTGACCGGCACGCGGAAGATGCCCGCCCAGTCCGCTTCGAGAGTGTTCTGCTTCAGATCACCGGCGAGCGCGTCGGGGATGGTGAAGCTGATCATGATGTGTTTGCGCCCACGGCCAGCGGGTCGGAAGTCCCAGTTGATCTGAGTCTCACGGTGATGCTCAAGCCAGGTTTTCACTTCGCCGCCATCAGGTGATGCCCCGCTGAGTTGTTCGGCCTCGCATTTGCCGACGTATTTGAACCCCGCCGATTTGGTCCCTGAGCGGATCAGGTAAGTGATGTCCATCGTCACGCGGACGGCCGCGCTGTCGCGCTCGGTCGCGAAAGTCAGGTCGTAGTTTTCAATCACGTAATCAGCCGTGTCAGAATCGCTGTCAGCGAGTGTGGTGTGACAGGCAATCATCAGCACGAAGCAGGCGGCAGTGATCATTGATGTCAGAGTATTGAGCTTCACAGATTGCCTCCTCGGTAAAAGGCGCTGGCGGGATTGCGCGGTTGATTGAGCGTGAAGCGAATGGCCGGGCAATCGCTCTCTGGTCTGGCGGAATGGGAACTCTGTTGGTGAGGGTGCCGAAAGGCTCATAGCAGGTTTGGACATTGTACGAAAAAGGAGGCCCGGGGTTCCCGTAATTTATCGGAAACGCCCCGGGCCTCGGAAGAAAATTCGGTGATGTCCGGAAGCCGTCCGGTGATTGGAATGTGAACCCGATCAGGACCGCAAATGCGCGCGATGACCCTGACCTGAACACTCCGCCAGCAGTCGTCACCGAATGACCGCTGGCCGATGATCTTTAAGTTACTTCGCACCCGGTGCGGTCTGCGGCGCGACATAACGAACCACGCTGAGTTCAGCCATCGCCGCCAACTTCTCGACCGGCAGGCGGCCAATGGCGAACTTCGTCGTCTTCGGGTCGAGCACGATTTCAAAGCCGAGCTGTTTGAGTTGCGCGATGGCTTCGGGCGACTTGTCAGTCAGGAAAACCTGAATCTCGGCCTTGCCGTCGCGGACGAACTTCGCTTCCTCGGCTGTCGGCTGAGACTGCTTAATCTTCAGCCGTTCGATCACTGCAATAATTGTCGGATGCAGCTTGTTGAGAAGCTGCTGGCGCTTCTGCTCTTCCGGTAACACCACCGCTGATGAATCCGCAGGGGCCAGCACGCCGCCACTGACCTGCACCTTGGGTTTGGGAGCCGGAGTTGGTGGTGGTGGCGCCGTCTTCGCTCTGCGTCTTGACATCTCGCCACCTCCCCTTGCGATTCTGGGAGAGACAGGTATTATGCGCACCTCAGCCTCATCCTTACCAAACACACCTTCGTAGCTCACGCCTTCAGGCATTTCGACCGGTACCTCAATCCGGCGCGGCGCATCGCCGTCGGTGATCGTCATCTCTTCGACGGCGACGAATGAGGTGTACTGTGTCATCAGGCGGTATTCGAGCCCGAGTTGCGTGATCTGTTCGCGCACGTCCTCGCGCGGGTTGCCGCGCTGGATGCCCGCGTAATCCTCGCTCATCAGTTCGTCAACCCGCGTGCGCGCCCAGAGTGTGACCAGCACGTCGTGCCGCGGCTGCGATTCGGGGAACTCGACCGGAATCTCGCGCACAAAATCGCGCCCCTGCATTTTGCCGCGTAACCTGACGACCCCGCGTCCGGCTCCGGTGAATCGCCCGGTCAGAGTCAGCGGCTTTGCGCCGAACAGATCGGGGATGCGTTTCGGGTAAACGTCCGCGACCGGCAGACCCGTCCAGTCAATCGCAATGTCAGTCAGCAGGGGATTGCGGACGCGTTCGTGAAAGCGCCTCGCCGCGGCCACCGCGCCCGAAGCCTCTTCGCTCGAACCGCTGACGAGCGGCACGTATTCGACTTCACCGCGCCCATGTTCGGCCATCTTGTCGAGCAGGAAACGATTCACCGAACTGCCGATCCCAAAGGAGAACACTCGCGCGTTCGGGTGCTTCTGCACTTCGGCGATGATCTCCATATCGTTGCCGACGTAACCATCAGTCATGAAGCAGACGATGCGGACGTGATCCTGTTTGTCGGAATCATCGAGCGCGGCGCGGATCGCTTTCATCATTTCAGTCCCGCCAGCTCCGGAGCGCGAAGCCAGAAATGCCTGCGCCCTGGCGAGATTCTCTTTCGTCGCGGGGACCGGCGCGGGGAAGAGAATATGTGTGTCGCCTGAGAATGTGATCAGGTTGAAAGTGTCCTGCGGGTAGAGCCCGTCGAGCGCCAGCTTCATCGCTTTCTTCGCCGTCTCAATCGGCAGCCCGTTCATCGAGCCCGACGTGTCGAGTGCGAAGACGAGTTCCTTCGGCGTCACGTCTTCGGCGTTGATCCGGTCAGGCGGTTGCAGGATCAGGGTGAAAAATCCACCCTGTGCGCCGCGATGCGTCAGCACGGCGTCGGCAATCTTCCCGCCCGAAACTTCATAGCGGAGGATGAAATCCCGATTGGGAATCTCGGCTTTATCCCTGAGCTTTACCAAGGCAGAACCGACCCCGGTCCGCTCAACGTCAATTTCGTGCAGTGGGGATTTGATCTCTTCAACGGGCACTCCGGCGTCGAGGGTGACTTCGAGGGAGATGTCGTGGCCGGCGCGCGTGCCTTTGGGAGTGACCGGTGGCGTGATCCGCGAAGCGTCGGGAACCTGATCCGTATTCGGCGCCCAGCCGCCTCCCTGAATGCCCGGTGTCGCGCCGGCTGCCTGCGGCGCGCCGGGGATGTAGCGTGGGCCGACGACCATCGGGAAGACGAATTCGTAAGCGCCGTCTTCGTACTTCAATGTCTCGACGTAACTGATCGTCACTCTGACCTGCTCGCCGGGCATGATGTTGGCGACCGATTGAGTGAAGATGTTCGGGCGCTCCTGATCGAACAGGCTGGCGACGTTGCCCGCGGCTTTGGCGGCCTCGTAAACGGCGCGGGCTTCTTCGCGCCGTTTGATTTTGCCGCGCACCGTGCGGTCACCGACGAGCATCGTCATGTCATCCACGGCCGCGTTCTGTGGCAGCGGGAAGGTGTAGACGGCTTCAATCTTCTCTTTGAACGGATTGTGGAATTCCTGCGTAACCGTGACGCGCGCGAGGAAGCCGCTGATCTCGGCTTTGACGTCGGTGTGTTTGAGCGGGCACGCGCCGCGCGGCTTCCCGTCGTGATCAACGGCCTGAAGACCGCCCTGCGTGACGGACTGTGCCGGCTCGGCCAGGTTTCCGGCGCCGGCATTTCTTCCGGCAGCGGCGCGCACTATGATAATGAGGCTGAGGACGCAGAGCGCCATGACAAACGTGGTCGGCAGGGCGAGCTTTCGAGACATACTTCCTCCATCAGGACAAAGAAACCTTTTTTCGGCGCGGGGCGGAAATGCTGGCTACACGGACGCGCGGACAGGCGATCCGGTTCCAGTTTTATTGCGGTGACTGAACGAAGGGCGGGAAGGAAAACTTGCAGACGGCTGAAAGATTTTTCTGGTCACGGTGCCGGGCAGGCTTTGGGTCAGTGATCCTTCGCAGTGACGGCGTTTCTCTCCAGCGTGATCATTGCAAACATCGCCCAGGTGTTCATCCGTGATTGCAGGCTCTGCTCCAGACGCCGGGCCAGGCCGAAGGCCACGCCCGGCATCAGGCTGCGCAACGACACGCCGCCCGAGACGAGGTAACGGAAAGGCATGAACGGGGTGATCGAGTGAATCCGCCATTCGGGGAATTCCCGCTCGAACCTCTTCCGGTCCCTTTCAAAAATGATCCAGGGCAGAGCGCCGTTCGCGCCGGAGAGTGGCCCCGAAGAAGGGAACTCCCATTCGATGGTTTCGGGCATGAAGGGTTCGTGATGCAGGTTGCGATAGACCAGTTTCGACCACGTCGAGACCCAGGGCTCGATCATCGCGATCACGCCGCCGGGCCTCACGCAGCGCGCGGCCTCGGCGAAAAAGGAGCGCGGCTGCGGCACGTGGTGCAGCACGTCGGTCATCACAATGCCGCGCAGTGACGAGTTCCTGAACGGCAGGCGCGACCCGTTGAGGATGACCCTCACGCCCTGGATCGGAAAAACTTCTGAAGTAATCAGGTCGGGGATGTAATTGCTCAGAAAGCCCGCGCCTGATCCGATCTCCAGCACCGGCTCGCGGCCGGTCGGCAGGGCCTCGGCGAGCAGCCTGTACCATTCTTCATAGATCTGCCGCAGGAAAGGTTTCTCCTCAATGATCCGCCGTCGCAAAAAAGTCATCCGCGGATTGTTCAGATCCACGCCTCTCGTCAGCGGATGTTCGAGGAAGGTTTTGAGCATGGGAAAATGGGAGAGGGTAGTCAGTAGTCGGTAGCCGTGAGTCGGTAAAAACTGCTACTAGCGACTCTCCTACACAAACCTGATCCGGCCGGCCGCGAACAGCACCATCCTGAGCAGCAGCCAGCCGTGTCGCCAGCGCTGAATGTTCGTCTCGCCGTATGTTCGTTCGCGGTAGCGGATCGGCACCTCGATGATCTTCAGATTGAGTCTGGCCGCGCCGAACAGCAGGTCGAAATCGCCGAACGGGTCGAAGTCGCCGAAGTACGCACGGGCCGCAGCGATGCGTTCGTAATCACGCCTCCACAGGACCTTCGTGCCGCAGAGCGTGTCTTTGATCGGCTGGCCGAGCAGCCACGAAAAAGCCAGACTGAAAAATTTATTGCCGACCAGATTAGCAAAACGCATGGCCTGTTTTTCCATCGGATACACGAGCCGCACGCCGTTGATGAATTCGCCCCTGCCCGAACGCAGCGCCTCGTAAAAGCGCGGCAGATCCTCGGGCGGCACGGTCAGGTCGGCGTCGAGGATCATCAGCACCTCGCCGTCCGCTTCGGCAGCCCCCAGCCGCACGGCATCGCCTTTGCCCTTGCCCGGCTGGCGGAAGAGTTTCGAGCGGCGTTCGGGGTGCGCCGCGATGGCTTTTTCAATCACCGAATACGTGTTGTCGGCGGAATGGCCTTCGACAAAGACGAGTTCAGTGCCGCCGCCCATTTCGGGCACGCGCGCGAAGATGTTTTCGATGTTGCCGGCTTCATTGCGCGCCGGGATGATGACTGAAACGCGCGGTTCCGGCCCCGCGGCCTGAAGCTGTTTCGGCTGGGCCACAATGAAGTTGGTCAGCGCAAATAACCTGAACGGCCACATCTTCACCAGCACGCGATTCATCAGGGGCGCCAGCAGGGGGACGGGCAGCGGCAGCAGAATCTCTTCCCACTGCCGGATGACTTCGCCGCCGGAGAGCCTCAGCAGTCCGGCAATATCCTCGACCGTCAGCCAGTTCTGATCGAGTACCGGCCGACCCAGCTTCAATTTCCGTGCGAGCGCGAGCGGCGGCTCCCACAGGCGGCTGTAAGTGTTAATGATGATGCGCGTGCGCGGCGTGGCGAAGCGTGAAAGCCGGTCGAAGATGGCCTGCACGTCCCACAGGTCGTTGACCAGGTCGGAGAGGATGATGAAATCGAACTGCTCGTCGAGATCAATTTCGTGTGCGTCGGCATTGATGAAGCGAAGCTGCGGGTGACGCGACCGGGCGCGCCTGATCATCCCTTCGGAAAAATCCACTCCGACGCCGACCGAAGGCTTGAGCGCGGCGAGCAGATCGCCCTCGCCGCAACCGAGTTCCAGCACGCGCTCGCCCGGCGGGATGAGGTGGCGGTAGACCTGCTCAAGTCGCCGATGATAAGAGCCGCCGAGGCCGGTGAATTTATCCAGCTCGCGCGCCACTTCGTCCCAGTGGGCGCGGCGTGACCGGGCATACTCGTCCCGCGCGGCATCTGTGCCGGGTGCCGTGCGGCTGACTTCGGCGTAATCAGTGACCCTGGTCCTGGCAGCCTTCATAACGGTTGATGCGGGGCAGGCAAAAGTGATCAGTGGTGTGAATACTAACACGGGCGGAGAAATGGAACACGGATGAAACAGATCAGCACGGATTCTGATCCGGGAGAGTCTGTCCCCCCGATCCGCGTTCTATTTCGTCTCGGCCGGTGCATAAACCTTGATGAAAAAATTGGGGTCACCGATCTCGAGCCTGTCGGGAGGCGAGTCACGCATCACTCCGCACACTCTGACCGGCCGGTAATGTTCGTTGATCCACTGGCCGAGTGTCTGGTCGTAATCGCGCCCGAAAGCCTCCCTGCCGAATTCGCGCATCGGCCGGTTGACGATGAACACGTAACGCACGCGCTCCCGCTCAAGAGTCGCAATTGCCTCGCGCTCGCCCTGCTCGCTCATAAAATCGGGGATCATAATCTGGTGTCGCAGCGGCATGCGGCGACCACTCAGGAAAGCGAGGTCGCTGCCTTCCGGAACGACAGCAATCGCCTCGCCCGGGGCCGTGTTCGCCCGGATGAAGTCGAGCGCCTCGCTGATTGCCGCGCCCGATGACCGCGGGGCGTAAAGCTTCCCGTGAGGCGCGTTGATTTCGACATCGAAGTTTTTCTGATAACGCGCGGCGAACACTGCCATCGTCGTGACGAGCAGCAGTGCGAGCGTCCCGCGCCCGACTGTACGCACTCTCGTCGCCAGCCGCTGGTTGAGCGTCCAGTCCTCCACCAGGCGCGGCAGCGCCCGCGCCGTCAGATAAACGATCAGGATCAGTGAAGTCGGCAGAAAGAAGCCGCCGAAGGCGCCTCCGCTCGGCACGCGCAGTGCCACGCGCGCCAGCACGGCCAGACTGTAAACGGCGATGATGAAGAGCGCGCGTCTGGTGGCGGCTGCCGGGTTGAATTCCTGCTGCAACCCGCGCCGCCACGAAAACAGAATCAACCCGGCCAGCCCGAGCGGCAGGGCGCGCAACGGGCTGCCGTCCCAGCGCCCCTGCGCGGCGGCTTTGATGAAGAACACGCAGGCCGTCGCGATAGTCAGCACGACGAGACAGCGACGCCACAGCATTTGTAATTCGGCGGCTGATCCGTTCTTTGCGGCCTGATCGAGATGCCTGACCAGGAGGGAACTGATTACCGCGAGCAAAATGATCCCGCCGGCCGCCGCCACCGCGACCGCCGCGCCGCCGGCCATCTGCAGGAGCGATGACAGCGGGTGGTCGAGCCCGGTGCGCTGCCGGTTGTAATAGACCAGCGATGGCGGCAGCCGCGTGTAAAGCAGATGACAATCGTTGATGAGCGTCTGCCACCCGACGCGCCACAGGAAAAAGCCGTAAACCGGCAGCGCGATGGCGGCAGCGATCAGTGCGACTGTCATCAGCCTTCCAATCATCAGCCCGAAATCGCGCCGGTGAATAAACAACAGTGTTGCCGCCGTTGTGATCGCGGCTGCCGCCGCGAATTCCTGCTTGGTCACCGCCGCCAGCCCGACGAGCGCGCCGGCCATCACCAGTTCGCGCCGCCGCTCGCTCTCGCCGTACCGCAGCATGATGAGCAGCGTCCCCATCGCCAGCGCCGTCCCGTACAGCGCCGCGAACGAATACGGCGAGATCAGGTTGCCCGCGGGCTTGAAGACGCACAGCACGACGACCGCCGCCGCCGCCAGCGCCGCCTCCGCCTCCGGCAGCACGCGCCGCGAAATTCTCAACGACAACAGCACGATGATGGCGGAAAACAGAACCCCGCCGAGGAGCAGCACGTCCAGATGAACCCCGAAGACGCGGTAGAGCAGGGCGTTGAAATAAGGCGAGAGCGGCGGATAGATGTGATGGACGTCGCGATAGAGCATCTCGCCGCGCAGCAGCCTGAGCGGCAGATCCATCTCGCGCCCGCTGTCCGCAATCGGCGAAGTCCACCGCCGCCACGACACGAGCAGCATCAGTGAGAAAACGATCCAGACAACCGATTGCGGATTGCGGATTGCGGATTGCGGATTGAACGAGCGATTCGACATGGGCTTTGCGGTTCGTGCTGATCAAAGACTGCTGAATTTAACGGGGCGCTGTTAAATCCGCAATCCGCAATCCGCAATCGGTTGTCAGATTTTCGCGCCCTGATGTAGCATACGCTTTACCGCCACGCTGTCCCAACCACAACCCTCGCGGAGGAAATCATATGAAGATCGCCATTGCCAGTGACCACGCCGGTTTTCAGGGGAAAGAAGCAATCAAAAAAACGCTCGACGAGATGGGCGTTGAGTACGAAGACCTCGGCACGCATTCGGAAGAATCGGTTGATTACCCCGATTTCGCCGAGCGGGTCGGTCAGGCCGTCACGCACGGCGAGGTTGACCGCGGCATCCTCGTCTGCGGGAGCGGCATCGGGATTATGATTTCTGCTAACAAGATTGACGGCGTCCGCTGTGCGCTCGCCTGGAACGAGGAGACCGCGCGCCTCGCCCGGCAGCACAACGACGCCAACATCGTCGCCGTCGGCGGGCGCACGACCGCGCCCGAAACCATCAATGAGATCGTCCGCGCCTTCCTGACCAGCGAATTCGCCGGGGGCCGGCACGCCCAGCGGATCGAAAAGATCGCGAACCTCGAAAAGAAGAATCCATAACACAGGCCGGAAATCACGATGACAGAAAATCACTACCGCCCGCTCGCCGAAGCTGACCCTGAGATCGCCGAAGCCATTCAGAATGAAACGCGCCGCCAGCACGAGGGGCTCGAGCTGATCGCTTCGGAAAACTTCGTCTCCGAAGCGGTACTTGAGGCCGCCGGTTCGGTCTTCACCAATAAGTACGCCGAAGGTTACATCGGCCGCCGCTACTACGGCGGCTGCGAATTCACGGACGTGGTCGAAGGCCTCGCCATCGAGCGCGCGAAACAGCTCTTCGGCTGCGAACACGTCAACGTCCAGCCGCATTCCGGCAGCCAGGCGAATATGGCCGTCTACCTTTCGGCGCTCAATTACGGCGACACGGTGATGGGCTTCAACCTCTCGCACGGCGGGCACCTGACGCACGGGCACCCGCTCAACTTTTCAGGCAAGAGCTACAAAATCGTGCCGTACGGCGTGAGGAAGGACGACGAGACGATTGATTACGAGGAGATGGAGCGGCTGGCGCACGAACACAAGCCGAAGCTGATCCTGTGCGGCGCCTCGGCCTATTCGCGCGTGATTGATTTCGAGCGCATCGCGGCGATTGCGAAATCGGCGGGCGCTCTGTTGATGGCCGACATCGCGCACATCGCCGGCCTCGTCGCCACGGGCCTGCACCCGTCGCCCGTGCCGCACTGTGATTTCGTCACGACGACGACGCACAAGACGCTGCGCGGCCCGCGCGCCGGGATGATTATGTGCAGGGAGCAGTTTGCCAAAGACATTGACAAGACCCTCTTCCCCGGAGTGCAGGGCGGCCCGCTCGTCCACATCATTGCGGCCAAGGCCGTCGCTTTCAAAGAGGCCCTGCAACCTGAATTCAAAGCGTACCAGCAGCAGATCCTGAAGAACGCCAAAGCGCTCTCGGACGGGATCGCGGAAGCCGGCTTCCGCATCGTCTCGGGCGGCACGGACAATCACATCTTTCTGGTTGACGTCTTCAGCAAAGGCATCACGGGCAAGGTCGCCGAAAAGGCCCTCGACGCCGCACACATCACGGTCAACAAGAACACGATCCCGTTTGACACCAACTCACCGATGGTCGGCAGCGGCGTCCGCCTCGGCACCCCGGCGGTGACGACGCGCGGGATGAAGGAAGCCGAGATGAAGGTGATCGCCGGGTTATTTGCCGAGGTGCTGGCCGCGCCGGAGGACGAGGCAGTGCGCAGTCGGGTGAGCGGGAAGGTGAAGGAGCTGACGGCGAAATTCCCGCTGTACGCGAATCGCCTGAACAAAGCGGATGGCGTAAGCGGAGACTGAAACTGCAGCCCGGTCTCAATGGCTCTCCCGGGAGCGCACGCGGCCCGCGTGCTGAGCCTGGGGCAGTGACCCGATTTCGGGATCAGGCACGCGGGCCGAGTGCGCTCCCGGGGATGGGCCTTCATCTTTCTTTCAGACGCTAACCTGCACTGCTCCATTTCCAATCCTGCGTGGATGCGCACAAGCCGGCTCTGACGGGGTTATTTTCGATATACCTTACTCCGTCGGAGTAATGATTTTCATCCCGCACGTAACGGTCAAATGGCTCGGTTTGCCAGAACTCGCCGCTTCGCCCCAAGACTTTGTTGCACTGGTGCGCCGTATAAGATTTCCAGGTCTGGACGATCCTTCCCATTTCCCATCCGGGCCGCGGGGTAAATAACACATGCACGTGGTTCGGCATCACACACCACGCATGCCGTTGATAGCGATCCTCATCTGAGTACAACAGACTTTCCTGCACGATGGCGGCGATTCGATCATCCTTCATAAAGCAACTGCCGTAGCCCTGATCCAGATAAGCGTCAATGCGTTTGCGCCGTTCACGATCATAGTCTTTTTGCGCCAGGTGCTTCAGTTCTTCGCGCCAACGTTCCAGCACCACCTGTGGCATGGAATCAACAAGCCGGAACGTTACTGTCTGTGTGACCTCTTCACCGCTGAAATGTGGCAGGTAGCCGCGTGAATACCGGCGCGGCGTGCCGGTTCGTCCGGCTTTTGCCTTTGGGACGACTACTCGCTTTTTCCACTGGTCGTTCATTTCAAGACCCTCGCTAGTCATCAAACTACTTCGTTCACTCCCGGGAGCGCGCGCGGCCCGCGTGCCTGATTCCGATGACCCGGAGTTTCACCGCAATTGGGTCACTGTCCCAGGCTCAGCACGCGGGCCGCGCGCGCTCCCGGGGAAAGTGCGATAACGATCCGCAAACAGCCCCTTTTGTTCACTTGAAAGTGCCGGCGTTTCGCGCGCCACCAGACTGGTTGCAATCACTCCGTCAAGTTCAAGCGCGAACTTCAAACACGCAATCATCCTGCCGGCGTACTGACTTTTTCCCGGCCCGTCAAAGACGCAGAACCTCTCGAAGCCGATGAACAGGCGCTGGTACTGATCCATCATCTCTTCATCGCCGGACCAGCACGCGCGCCAGGCTTTCTGCCATTCGCGCGGCAGCACGTTGCCGGGGCCGGCCACCACGCCGACCGGCAGCGCGTCATTCATCAGCCACTCATTCCACCCTTCGCGCAGGCGCCCGACGATCCCGCGCTTCGGCTTGAACCACTCAAAGATCAGCATCGCATTGCCGACGTAAATGCCGAACTCGCCCGGCTGTTTGAAGTGCAGCGCCGCCTTTGTGTAGTTGCCCAGCACCTTGCGCGAGGCCGAAACCTTGATCCCGCAGACCCAGGGCAGCCGGCTCAGATCCTTCACAATGCGCGTCCGGATGTGCGGCGTGCGCCCCGGCGCGTTGATGTCCGTGTTGTCGTACAGAAAAACGGGAATTTCGCGCGGCGCCGCTTCGATCAGGCCGCTCAGGTCGCGCCGGAAGAAGCGCACGATGTCAGTTTCGGAGAGGTCTTCAATCGCGAGCGGCGCGATCACCGCCGCGTCCGCGCCGAGCCGGATCGCGGCATCGAGATTACTGAGAACTTCGGCGCGGGTTGAGCCGTTGACGCCGACCCAGGCTTCGACCCCCCCGCGGCCCTGCGACTGCAATTCAGCGTTCACGTTCCGCACTTCATCAACCGTGATTTCAATCACGCGCTGCCGTTCGGCGTTGACGAGGCGGTTCCACTCGCCGGTCGTGCCGTTGCCGAAAATGACATCGGCCCCGAAGCCGGATTGAATGACGTGGCGGATGACGCGGCGCTGTTCGTCGGCGATCACGCGCCCGGCGTCATCCAGCACCGTGATCATCGGGACGTTCAGCCCTTTTCGTGGTGTATAGCGCATTCAGAAAATGTCCGACAAGCTGCCAGCTTGTCGCTGGTTTCCCGGTCGGGTTATTCAGCGGGCAGAGTCGTGTTGAAGAAAGACTTCGACAAGCTGGCCAGCTTGTCGGACATCAACGCCGCTTCCACATCACGCAGGCAAAGAAACTCTCGGTGCCGTGACGGTGTGTGAAAGTACGCGCGCCGAATGTCGGTGTCAATAATCCGACCGGATCAAGGCCGAGTTCGGTCAGCCGCTCGCGTGTGATGTCACGGTATTCCGAATGCGAGTCGCGAAACCACGCGATCACCTCTTCCCCCTCATCGAACTCAGTCGAGCAGACGGAATAAGTCAGCAGCCCCCCGGCGCGCACGTGCCGTGCGGCATTGGCGAGCAACTGCTTCTGAAGCGCCGCCAGCTCACGAATCTTCTCCTCATTCATCCGCCATTTGATCTCCGGGTGTCGCTCGAGCGTGCCGAGGCCGGAGCAGGGGGCGTCGAGCAGCACGAGATCAAAGCCCTGCCCGTCGGCGAATGGCAGCTCTTTCGCCGCATCAAGCTGAATCAGGTTGATGCCACTGACCCCGGATCGCGCCATCAACTCCTTCATCGTGCGCAGGCGGTGCAGGTGCAGGTCGCCCGCGACGATGAACGTATCTTCGGGCAACAGTAAAGCCATGAGCGTCGTCTTGCTGCCTGGCGCGGCACACAGGTCAAGCGCCCTGGGAGTGCGGGCGGGATGCCCACTTTCCGCTGCCAGATGCGCCACGAGCTGTGACGCTTCGTCCTGGAAGTAAATCCAGCCCTGCTGCACGGGCTCAGCATTTGCCGTCAGACTGCCGCTTTCGATGACAGCGGCATGAGGCGCAATCGCAGAATCACGAATGCCCACGCTGTGTTCAGCAAGCCAGGCGCGAGTACTTTCTTCAGGGGTGCGACGCGGGTTGAATCGGAATGCGGCCCGCGCCGGAGAGTTATTGGCCGTGGCAAGCGCCCGCGCTTCATCTTCGCCGAAACGTTTCACCCACCGCTCCAGCAGCCACGCCGGGTGCGAGGTCTCGATGCTCAATCTGACGAGCGGGTCTTTGATTGACGAACTCAGGTCGCCTGTTGTCGCGTGGCCTTCTCGCTGTGCGGCGCGCAACACGGCGTTGACCAGCGGCGCGGCGCTTTTGAGTTTCTGCTCCCTGATCAGGTTGACCGATTCGTTGACGGCGGCGTGTGGCGGGACGCGAGTCAGGTGATGAAGCTGGTAAAGCCCGAGGCGGAGGGCAATCACGACCGCCTGATCGAGTCTGCTGATTTTGCGCCGGGCGTAATGTTCGATCAGGAAATCGAGCCGCGCCCGCCAGCGCAGAACCCCGAGCGTCAGCTCCTGGGCGAGCGCATGGTCTTCGCGTGAAAGCCCGCTGTAGCGCGCGGACGAGAGCAGGTTGCCCGCATAAGCATCTTCCGCCTCGACGCGCAGCAGGATTTCAAATGCCGCCCGCCGCGCCGCTGAAACTTTCATCCGAGCTTCACTCCGACCGCGAGCTTTGCGCCATTCAGGAAATCGCGGGCCGACATCGAACGTTTGCCCGCGGGCTGCACCTCTTTGATCCGCAACCGCGTCGCGCCGCCGCAGGCAACGGCGAAGCTGTCTTTCGCGATTTCACTGACCGTGCCGGGTTCGTGGTGACCCTCAGCCGCTGCTTCCGCCGAGGCGGTGATGATTTCGAGCCGCTGTCCGTCGAGAAAGGTGTAGCATCCCGGGAACGGCGTGAACGCGCGCAGTCGGTTGCGAATCTCCTGCGCCGCGAGCGACCAGTTGACCTGCCCGTCCTCGCGCTTGAGCATTGGCGCGTGAGTGGCCTCATCATTATTTTGTGGGATCGCTTTCAACTCGCCGCGTTCCAGCTTCACGAGCGCTTCAATCAGCAAGTCTGCCCCCAGTTCTGCCAGTCGCGCGGTCAACTGCGGAGCGGTTTCGTCTTCGCCAATCGTCAGCCCCCTCTGCAGGAGCATCGGTCCGGTATCCATTCCCTCATCCATCTGCATGATAGTCACGCCAGTCTCGGTCTCGCCCTGAGCCATCGCCCAGTTGATCGGCGCCCCGCCGCGGTACTTCGGCAGCAGCGACGAGTGAACGTTGATGCAGCCGCGGCGGGGCGCGGCGAGCATCCAGCCGGGCAGAATCTTGCCGTAGGCCGCAACCGTCACCGCATCAACTTCCCCGAATAACGGCTCGAACTGCGCACGCGCCTCGGCGTTCCTGATTTTCTCGGGCTGAAGGACGGTGATGCCGTGCTGTTGGGCGAGGATTTTGACTGGCGGCGGGGTGATGATCTGTTTGCGCCCGACCGGCTTGTCGGGTTGAGTGAAGACGGCCCTGATCGTGTGCCCCGCTTCGATCAGCTTTTTCAGCGAAGGCACGGCGAATTCGGGCGTTCCCATAAAAATCAGATTCATAGTGACCTTTATGAGTCTTCCAGCAGCGGCTCTGACGTGATGTTCTCGAACATATCCTGCCGCCTGAGCGCTTCCGCCAGCGCCGCCGCCTTGCGTTCGGTCAGCGGGTGTTCGGCGTCAGTGCTGGTGATCATAAACAGATTATCGTCCACCTGCTCGATGCCAAGGTGGCCGAGCATCACGCCGGGGGCCACCGTAATCGAGTCCATCTGGTGAATGCGAAAGCGCCCGGTGCGCTCCGTCCAGTCTTCGATGAACGGGTCGAGCAGCGCATGCCGCGCCTCTTCGAGCGTCGCATAGCTGCCCTCAGCGACCAGACACCAGGGCTCATTCAGAGACTTCTTCTTCATGCCTGAAACGGTGATGGGCCGGGGACCGCCCTGATGTCAGTGAAAGAGGCGGGACACGAAAGGGCACAAAGAGAACACCCGCTCTCCTCGTGCCCCTGAGATTCCGGCCCCGGGGATTGATTACTCCCACTCGCCCAGCTTGATCTTCTTTTTGATCTTGCGATTGATCAGGTCGCGCTTGAGGACGCTCAGGTACTCGATAAAGACCTTGCCGTAGATGTGATCCGTTTCATGCAACACGCAGCGCGCGGCAAGGTCGTTCACTTCCATCGTGAATTCCCTGCCGTGTACGTCCTGCGCGGTGACGGTCACGATGCGCGGCCGCTCGACCTCGAAGTAAATTCCGGGGAAACTCAGGCAGCCTTCCTCGCCGACCTGCACTTCCTTTGTTTCGACGATCTGTGGATTGATCAGGGCGATGCGCTGCGACGGGTCTTTGCCGGCGCTCACGTCCATCACGAAGAGCTTCTTCGCCTCCGCGACCTGCGGCGCGGCCAGGCCACAGCCCTTTTCCGCGTACATCGTCTCAAACATGTTTTCGACCAGTTCCGCCAGCCGGCCATCGAACTGCGTGACCGTTTCGCCTTCCTGCTGGAGGATCGGGTCACCGTATTTGACTACTCTCAATTTCATACTTTGGTTTTTGCCTTCAATATTCCGCAAGCTGTTTGATGTAACCATCAAAGTTGCGTTGCATCTCTTTGAGCGAATCGCCGCCGAATTTCCCGCGCATCGCGCGCGCCAGCACAATTGCGACCATCGCCTCGCCGATCACGCCCGCCGCCGGGACGGCCGTCACGTCTGACCTTTCAAAATCAGATTCCATCGGCTCTTTCGTCTCAATGTTGACGCTGCGCATCCGCTTTTTCAGCGTCGCAATCGGCTTCAGATAACCGCGCGCGCGCAAATCCTCGCCATTGGTCATCCCGCCCTCCAGGCCTCCGGCGCGGTTCGAGGTGCGACCGAAGCGTCGTTCGTCGGGATTATAAACAATTTCGTCGTGGACTTGCGAGCCGGGCTTCAGCGCATTCGACACGCCGTCGCCGAGTTCGACCGCCTTGACCGCGTGGACGGACATAATCGCCTGCGCGAGTTGCCCGTCGAGCTTCGTCGTCCAGCTCGTATGCGAACCCAGCCCGACCGTACAGCCGTGCGCGACGACCTCGAAGATGCCGCCGAGCGTGTCGCCTTCCTGCGCAGCCTGGTCAATGCGCGCGACCATTTTTTTCTCAGCCTCCTTATCCGCCACGCGCAGCACGTCGTTGTCATAGACCGCTTTAATCGCGTCCCACCCGACCTCCTGATCCGCCAGTGAGATTTCGCCGAGCGCGACGACGTGGCTGGCGATTTCGCATCCGAAAGCGCGCAGCAGCAGCTTCGCGAACGCGCCAACCGCGACGCGCATGGTCGTTTCGCGCGCGCTCGCCCGTTCGAGGATGTCGCGCAGGTCGCGCCGGTCGTACTTCATCCCGCCGACCAGATCGGCATGTCCGGGGCGCGGGCGGATGACCTTGCGTTCGCGTTTGATCTCTTCGGCGGGCGGCTCGACGGCCATGACTTCCTGCCAGTTTTTGAAGTCACGGTTCTCGACCATAATCGCGACGGGCGAGCCGAGCGTTTCGCCATGCCGCACGCCGGCGAGAATCTGCACGGTGTCGGTTTCGATCTTCATCCGCCCGCCGCGCCCGTAACCCTGCTGACGCCGCCAGAGTTCGTGATTGATGAAATCAGTGCTGATCGGCAGCCCGGCAGGCAGTCCTTCGATGGTGGCGACGAGTGCGCGCCCGTGTGATTCGCCCGCGGTGGTAAAAGAGAAATTCATAAACCAGCCTGACCTGCTTGTAAGTCTCAGCGGTGCTGTCGTGAAACCGAAGTATAGAGTCTGAAAGCACTGTGGGCAAATAAACGTTAGAAAGCCTTGTAGTCTGGCAATCTCAATCCCGCCTTTGTAAACTGCACACGCACTTCGTAGTCCAATACATTCATAAAGGTGAAACATGAAAAACGATAATCATCTCAGCCGCCGTGAGTTCGTCTCCGCGTCGGCGGCCTCAGTCCTGATCACCGCGGCGAGCGCGAACAGGGTTCCCGGCGCCAACAACCGCCTGCGCGTCGGCGTGATCGGCTGCGGCGGGCTGGCCACCAATGCGCACATGCCGTCGCTGCTGAAGATGAAGGATTCAGACAACGTCGAGATCGTCGCGGTGTGCGACGTGTATCAGAAACGGCTCGACAACGCCGTCACACTAACCGGCGCAAAGCCGTTCAAGGACTATCGCGCGCTGCTTGATCAGAAAGACATTGATTACGTGGCCATCGTCACCCCGGAACACTGGCATGCCCGGATGACGCTCGATGCCGCCGACGCGCACAAGCACATCTACTGCGAGAAGCCGATGACCTGGTCAATTGACGAGGCGAAAAAAGTCGTCAAAAAGATTCAGCAGACCGGCGTGAAGATGCAGGTCGGCGTGCAGGGCATGTCCGACGATTCATACGAAGCCGCGCAGCATCTGATCAGGGAAGGGGCGATTGGCCGGCCCGTGCAGGCGCAGATTGATTATTCGCGCAATCACAAGCGCGATTTCTGGGTGAACGAAATGGACCCCGACGTCAAACCCGGCGTCAATCTCGACTGGAATGCCTTCCTCGGGCCCGCGCCGAAGCGCCCCTTCGACCCCGACCGCTTTTTCAGCTGGCGGCGGTATTGGGATTATTCTGGCGGGATTGCGACCGACCTCTTCGTCCACCGGATCACACGCATCATCCGCGCGCTCGATCTGAAATTCCCCGAGCGCGTCGTGGCCGTCGGCGGCAAGTGGGAGTTCAGAGACAGCCCGGCGGAAATCCCCGACACGTTCGACATGATGCTTGATTACCCCGAGGGACTGTCGGTCGTGGTGCTTTCCTCAATGGCGAACGATACGCCGATCCCGCACGTCATCCGCGGGCATTTCGCCACGCTGGAATTCACGCGCGAAGGTTTCGTGATCAGGCCGCAGGAGCGCCTCAACAGGGAAGGCGACAAGCAGGAGATCGTCCACAAAAAGACGGGCGGCGAAGACATACTGCTGCATCACCGCAATCTCCAGAACGCGATTCGCAACGGCGAGGCTTTGAAGTGCGACGTGATGACGGGCTATTACGGCGTGGTGGCCGTGCGCCTGGCGATTGAATCGTACCGGAAGAAGCGGTATATGGCCTGGGACGCGAAACGCGAGAAGGGGGTTGAGGCGTAGCCTTCGATGGTCTGTTTGGTAACCCTGGCTGAGGGCGGCGGATCAGCACGGATCTGATCCGCCGCCTTCGTTCTTCCTCAGACTGATTTGAAAACCGCTCTAAAAAGTCAGCTTCAGCCCGAACTGTATTTCTCTCGACGGGAGAGCCGTACTGGTGATCCTGCCAAAGCTGCTGTTCCCCTGGGTAGTATTGGGGTTGGAGAAGTGCGGGCTGTTGAAGGCATTGAAGAATTCCGAGCGGAACTCAATCGCCCGCTTTTCACCAATCGCGAATTTCTTGAACAGAGAGAGATCGTGATTGATGACACCCGGGCCGCGCACATGACTCTTGCCCCCGTTGCCGAACTTGAATTGCGCGGGTGCGGCAAAACAGGCTGTATCAAACCAGCGGTCGACTGTTTTGGGGAGCGAGACGTCTGAGCAGGTGATGTCAGCATAATTGCCCGTCCCAGTATTCAACTGCGAAGTCGCGACGGTTACCACCAGCGGAGAGCCGCTGCGCAGGTTTGTGATGCCGTTGACCTGCCAGCCGCCGAGAATGAGGTCAACGGCGCGCGGGGCGTTGGCGAGGAACCTCCGGCCTTTGCCGAAGGGAATCTCGTACAAATAGCTCGCGACAAAAAGATGGGGGGTAGTGGCTCAAACGGGTGAGAGATGATAGGCTCACCCCGTATGGTCACCAAAATTATCAAGTGCTACCACTGCGGCAGCGAGAACATCGTCAGGCACGGCCTGACGAAAAACGGG